>Ga0209015_10033_pt1 | contig 88139 bp, 72 predicted proteins | sample EPASupsiteSAE300_FD_187264 | JGI IMG/M metagenome (GOLD analysis project Ga0209015, IMG submission 187264) | Bioremediated contaminated groundwater from EPA Superfund site, New Mexico - Sample SAE3-00 (SPAdes) (version 2) | ecosystem: Environmental > Aquatic > Deep subsurface > Groundwater >...
CACCAGCCACCCACCAGGCCCGGTGACAACACCCCCCGGATCATGACTGCGACTGGGGGCGAGAATCATGCCGGGCCTGGCTGGCCAAAATCCTCAATTATCGAGGAGTGAAGATAGTAACGGGGGCGAACGAAAATCGGACAGACACCCAGCCTACCTGACGGATTAATCCGTCATTCGTGTAGGAATTTTTCTTACACGGAGGGCGTCAGAAAGCAGATTGAAGTGGGTGAACTGCCGCGTGGCTTGGGACTCGCGATGCGATCCGGATAACTTTGCGGCCGAAATGTGAACCAGATGGTGAGTTCTGCGTAGCGCACAATCCGCACCTTGCAACGGTGAGGAAGAATTATAAGACGTTTTCACTACTGCGCAACGGACGTGATCCTCAGGTCCCGGGACCGCTCCTTGCTAATGTTTCTTCAGCGTTTGAATGTCCACCAGCCGTGCCTTCCCGACTATCGGGACAGCCCTCCTGCCGACCTGTAACGCATCATGTTTCGCGCTGTAACAACATTAAGCGTTTGAAAAATAACTCGAATTGGCGCGGCCGATCCCGATAATGAAGCTAAGGGATTACCCGATGCAGGTTCGGAGCACCCCCGGGCGGCGGCTTACCGCGCCCAACCGTCCGTCAGGCATTCGCGCCCCGCTCTACTCGAGCGTCGCTGTGCGAAGCCGTTTTGAACAGGAGAACAACGCATGCGAATCGCACAGATTGCGCCGTTATACGAAGCTGTCCCGCCGAAACTCTACGGGGGCACGGAGCGTGTCGTCTCGTACCTGACCGAAGCGCTGGTCGACCTCGGCCATGACGTCACGCTGTTTGCGAGCGGCGACTCGGTCACCTCCGCGAACCTCGACGCCTGCTGGCCTCGCGCGCTGCGCCTCGATCCGACGATCCGCGATGCGCTGGCGCCGCATGTCCTGATGATGGAAAAGGTGCGCAAGGTTGCGCATGAGTTCGACGTGCTGCACTTTCACCTCGACTACATGCCGTTCCCGCTCTTCTCCACCATGGACACACCGTTCGTGACGACGCTTCACGGCCGCCTCGACTTGCCGGAACTGCAACCGGTGTTCGACGCATTCTCGAATGTCCCGGTGGTGTCGATTTCGGATTCGCAGCGTGCGCCGCTGCCGCAGGCCAACTGGCTGAACACGATTTACCATGGTCTGCCGGAGCAACTGCTCACGCCGCAAACGCACAAGAAGCCGGAATACCTGGCGTTTCTCGGCCGTATCTGTCCGGAGAAGCGCGTCGATACAGCTATCAAGATCGCTGCACAAAGCGGTTTGCCGCTGAAGATCGCCGCCAAGGTGGATAAGGTCGACCAGGAATACTTCAAGAAGGAAATCGAACCGCTGCTCTCGATGGCGCACGTGGAGTTCGTCGGCGAAATCAACGAGGCGCAAAAGCCCGAGTTTCTGTCGGGCGCCAAGGCGCTGCTGTTCCCAATCGACTGGTCGGAGCCGTTCGGCCTGGTGATGATCGAGTCCATGGCGTGCGGCACGCCGGTGATCGCGTTCAACCGCGGTTCGGTGCCGGAAGTGATCGACCACGGCGTCACCGGCTACATTGTCGAGGACGTTCAAGGTGCGGTGGCCGCCTTGCAACGCCTGGACGAATTGTCGCGCACCGAAATCCGCGCGCAATTCGAACGCCGTTTCAGCTCGAAAACGATGGCTCGGAATTACGTTGATGGCTATTCGGCGCTGATCGACGCGACGCGCCGCCCGGTGTTGCGCCAGGTAGCGATGGGGTAAGGGCTGAGCGACACGCTTAAGCGACTGGGATCTTTATGCGTTCAGCCGCTTAAGCCATGCGTCTATCGCTCACGCCGGTTTCCAGTTTGCACGCCAATCGTAAGTAAATTTGCCTTGTGAATCGTTTGCGCGAGCGGTTAGCTGGAGTTAACCCGCTTCCACTTCGAAAAAGCCGCCCTTCAGAGGCGGCTTTTTTAATGCGGTCGTGGATACGCTTCCATCCCGGATTAGCGCATCGCAAATTAGCGACCCGGCACCAATCAACCTTCAGTTTGCTTTCATCTGGAGCGGCAGCATATTCAAGCCGCGCCAATCAGAAAACGTTCGCGGTTCTTGCCGACAATCCACTTGGGTGGTTTGCCGCGCCCACTCCAGGTATTACCCGATTTCGGGTCCTGATACTTGGCCGGCAGCGGTGCCTTCTTTGGCGGGCGTCCGCGCCGGGCGGCAACGGCAAAACCGAGATCTTGCGCGGTTAGACCGTATTCAGCGATCTTTTGGCGGATGTCAGCGACAACGTTATCGATTTCAGTACGCCGTGCTTCATCAGCCTGTGCCTGCAATTTGGCGATCTGCGCCTTGAGGTCTGCATATTGAGACATTTCGGTTCTCCCCTTTTCTAGAACTCATTCGCTCGCAGACTAGCTGCAATTATAAAAATTCGCAATGGACAATAATACCGATTTAGGAAGAAATCATCTGATAATTATTAAGCGTCGATGAATTGTAAAACATGATCTTTATCGCGGAATAATAGGTAAAGGAGACTCCACATTGACAATTCTTGACACCTAATCCGGCCGTCTTTCCCTAAAATTGCGCGCTCAATGGCATGCATCGGCACTTAGCACTCATGCCACTTCACACGCCAAACATTTTAGGATTACCAATCATGCCGTTGTCAAAGCGACTTGCTGCCGAGCTGTTCGGCACCTTCTGGCTTGTGCTCGGGGGCTGCGGCAGCGCCGTGCTCGCCGCCAGCTTCGCCGGTCCGGTCCACGGACTGGGCATTGGCTTCGTGGGCGTCGCGCTCGCATTCGGCCTCACGGTCCTGACCATGGCTTATGCGATCGGCCACATCTCCGGCTGCCATCTGAATCCGGCGGTGAGCGTCGGCCTGAGCGTCGCGGGCCGCTTTCCGGCGCGCGACCTGCTGCCGTATATCGTTGCGCAAGTGATCGGCGCCGTGCTCGGTGCGCTGGTGCTGTCGTTGATCGCATCGGGTAAGCCGGGTTTCGACCTCGTCGCCAGCGGCTTCGCCAGCAACGGCTACGGTGAGCGCTCGCCAGGCCATTACTCGCTCGCGGCCGCCTTCATTTGCGAAGTGGTGATGACCGGCTTCTTCCTGTTCGTCATTCTCGGCGCGACCGACAAGCGTGCGCCGGCTGGTTTCGCACCTATCGCCATTGGACTGTGCCTGACGCTGATTCACCTGATCTCGATTCCGGTGACCAATACATCGGTTAACCCGGCGCGCTCGACTGGCCCGGCGCTGTTCGTTGGCGGCGCAGCGGTGGACCAACTGTGGATGTTCTGGCTCGCCCCGATTATCGGCGCGGTGATCGCAGGCGTGCTGTATCCGGTCATTGCCGAAAACCGCCGCGGCAGTTCGCGGGAACCGGTGCTCGACTAGTCAACGGTGCGCCTGGTTTGCGGCGCGCCTATCCAGACAGGTAAAGCGGGCGCTACGGCGCCCGCTTTACCTTTGTGCATGAGGCGGACAACCTCGTGGCCTGCCAAAGGTCCGCTGCTAGAATCGTGCGACTTTCCAAGCTCGCACAGGTGCTACCGATGACTCGTCTCCGCGGATTCCTGCATGGCGTCGCACTCTCCATCGGCGGTCTGTGTATGGGCGCACTAACCTTGCCCACGGCCCATGCGGCAGACAGCAATACCGAAACGCTCGTATTCGTACGCCACGGCGAAAAGCCCGCCAAGGGTTACGGCCAGCTCAATTGCCAGGGGCTCAACCGCGCGCTGGCGTTGCCGGCGGTCATCGCCGCCAAGTTTGGCAAACCGGATGCGATCTATGCACCCGATCCCGGGCAGCAAAAGGACGACAGCGGCCACCCTTATTACTACATTCGGCCGCTGGCAACCATCGAGCCGACCGCCATCCAGTTTCAGATGCCGGTGCAAACGCCGTACGGTTTCGCCCAGATCGATCAGCTCGGCAGCGCCCTCGTCAACCCGTCGAATCGCAACAAGCTGATTGTCATTGCGTGGGAGCATAAGCTGATCGTGAAGTTGCTGCGTCAGATGATGAGCACCCACGGCGGCAATGCCGCCGATATCCCCAATTGGCACAGCGACGACTTCGACAGCATCTATATCGTTCACCTCACTTGGCAAAACGGCACGGCCCACGCCAGTTTCAAGCTCGACCATCAGGGATTGAACGGCCGCGCCACGGATTGCCCCTGCGCGGCACTGCCGGGCAGCCCTTCGGCGGCTGCGTTGGGCGCCTCCGCCGGCTCGGCTGATTAATCCGGTAATACAGGTGTAAGCCGTGATTACGAGCGAGGCCGCCCAATGCGGCCGCGAGGCGGCGAAAACTGAATGCCGGCTCGCTCCAGGTGTCTGGGATGCCTTGTCTGACGGGACTTTGAGCGGAAAACGCGTAACGCGAGGCGCGTTCGAAGGTTTCTTCTATCGCCTTTCAAGCGCTGCAAGGATGCTTGCAGTCCGTAACATCTCGTCTCACTAATGAGCGGCCGGAATGCGTAGATTGTTCCTGTGCGACACACATACGTCGCCTCACAGGAGAACAACATGAAACGCATCGTCACTCACTTGCTGGTTGCTGCCGGACTCGCGGCGGGCGCATGCGGCGTCGCGCAAGCGCATACGGATCTGAATATCGGGCTGTCGCTCGGCGCACCGGTTTATGCCCAGCCTGCCCCCGTCTATGCAGCGCCGCAGCCTGTGTACTACGGGTATGGCGGCTGGGACCATCGTTACGACCGCGGCTACTACCGCGACGACCATCGCGATTACCGCGGCTGGGATCACAACGACCACCGCTGGGGTCACGATGACCACGGCGATCGCCGTGGCGGATGGCACGGCTGACCGTAGCGTTGGCGCGTAAGGTCGCCTGCCAAGGCGAACAGCCGGCCCGCATCCACGAAAGAGGATGCGGGCCGTTACGTTTTCAGGACATCAGTTCGTCGTCGAGCGAGAACAGTTTGCGAAGATGGTGCGCGACGCCCGCTTCGAAGTTGTTGCCGATACGCGGCACGTGCGGCAGACGCGTGATGAGATCAGGATTGGCGTTGTTCATCATGAACGGATGGCCGGCTGTCTCCAGCAGGTCGATATCGTTCATGTTGTCGCCAAAGGCCACGCATTGCGAGGCATCGACGCCGAGGCGCTCGAGCACGATCTGCAAGGCACGCCCCTTCGACACGTTCGACGTCATCACCTCCAGACAATCCGGCAGCGAATAGGTGACGTACAGCGCGTCGCCGAATTCGCGCTCCAGGTTGGCCGAGATTTGCGCGAGATCGGCGGGATCGCCGATATAAAGTGCCTTCGCGATGTCGGCACCGTCGTGACTCGGCAAATCGGTTACTTCATATCTGAAGCCGGAATCCTGATGGAATTTCAGCAGATCCGGTGCATCCCGGTCGATCAACCACGCCTGGTCGGCGAACAGGTTGACGATCACGCGGCCATGCGCGCCAACGATTTCCGGTAGTACCAACCGCTGCACGACGGCAGGGGGCAGGTCGTCAGCGTGGATGACCGTGTTGTCCGGTGCATGAATGCGTGCGCCGTTCGACGTGATCAGATAGGGATTGATGCCCAGCAGATCTCTGATGCCCGCAACGTCGCAGTAGTGGCGCCCCGTGGCGATCACGAAGTGCAGCCCGTCGCTCTCCAGCTTACGCACAGTCGCGATCGTGAACGGGTCCACCTGGTGATCGGCGTTGAGCAGCGTGCCGTCGAGGTCCGTGGCAATGACTTTGTACATAGTGTGAGCAGCCGGGCAGCGTCAAAGATCGCATTTTACCGTTGTCCGGTGCAGGCGCGAGATCGCGCCCGGCGCGGGCCGGGATTCTCAGCCGGCGACGCGAGCCGCTTCGCGTTGCGCTAACTGCAAACCGCCATGCGCCGAGTCGGCCAACGGCTCGCGCAAACGAGCTTGATAAATCTGCGGCACGTACTCGCGCAACGGTGCACCGAGACCACCGCACAGCGCGACCGGCAGGCTCGCCGAAGGGTCGAGCGCCGCAATCATCTTGCCTATGTCCACGCCGGCCTCGCGAAGCAAACGCGCCGCAACCGGATGCGAGGGATTGGCGATGACAAGCGGCGCAAGCTTCGCATAAGCAGTCTGATTGGCTTCGCACAGCCAGACGATCAGGCTGTCGCGGTCATGCGCACCGGTGTGGGCAAGTAGCGCCTGGGCCAGATCGTCGTTGGGTGCGCGTCCGTCAAGCGCCTGCTGCGCGTGTACGATGGCCCGCAATCCGAGCCACGCGCCGCTCGCTTCGTCGCCGGACGGATAACCGAAGCCGCCGGCGACCCGGCATTCGCCATTGCCGTCGAGCACGGCCGCCTGACTGCCGGTGCCAAGCGCAACGACCACGCCCTGCGCGCCGCCATGCGCGCCCAGCAAGGTGGTGTACACGTCGCTTTCCACCGCGAGCCCCGCTAGCGCCGGCGCCTGGGCGCAAAACGCGGCCAGCCAGTCGCGATTATTGACCCCTGCCAGGCCGCAACCGAGCACGCAGCGCGCCCAGTCCACCGGCATGCCGGCACGTGCGAATGCTTCGGCGCAGCCGGCCGCAATCGCCTGCCACGCCCGTTCCACGCCGAGCCCCAGCCCTGAGGGCCCGCTCGCCGCCTGCGCCAGTTCACGGCCCTGCGCGTCGCCGAGCACGACGCGCGTACCGCTGCCGCCGCCGTCAATGCCGATCAGAAAGAGGTCTTTATTCATCGAATCGAGTGAGTTCAGGTGGTGAATAACGCTAGCGTGGCAGGTCAGTTTCAATCCCGCAATCGGCCGAATGGCCAGCTTGCGGCGCGCACGGCTTCCGCTATGCTGACGGACGACATGACAACGCGGGAGCGCGAAAGTGACACAGCGATGCAACTGGGTATCGAGCGAAGCGCTCGCACACTACCACGACACCGAGTGGGGCGTGCCCTCGCGCGACGATCAGCATCTGTTCGAACTGCTGGTGCTGGAAGGCGCCCAGGCTGGGTTGTCATGGTCGACGATTCTTAACAAACGGACCGGCTATCGCCGCGCCTTCGCCGACTTCGACATCGATAAGGTCGCGCGCTTTACGCCTGAACATATCGATGCGCTGGTGCTCGACGAAAGTATCGTGCGCCATCGCGGCAAGATCGAGTCGGCCATCACCAACGCGCGCGCCGTGCAGCAGATTCAGGCCGAACACGGCTCGCTCGCCAACTTCGTATGGTCGTTCGTCGATCAGACGCCGATTCAGAACGATTGGGCGTCATATAAACAGGCGCCTGCGTCGACCGACATTTCGGACGCGCTCAGCAAGGGGCTCAAGCGCTATGGCTGTAAATTCGTCGGCTCGACGATCTGCTATGCGTTCATGCAGGCGGTCGGCATGGTGAACGACCACGAGGCAAGCTGCATGTGCCGCGCGCGATGCGCGGCGCTTGGCAAGAAGGGACGCAACCGCAAGGCCGGCTGAAGCGGCCGCGGCAGCGGTTGCCAGTCAGCACCTCGTGCCACGCGTCTGAGGGGGCGCCGCTTCCGTTCCAGGCAGCCGTCGGCTATCCGGTAAAGCCCTCTCTACAATTTTCACACGGCCAGTCGTTATAGAAGGTAAGTGCCAGTCGCGACTGTGGCGGGCGGCGTCGCCAGTGGCGTAAGCGGCATAAAAGGCGAACGCAAACGGGCCAAACTCGGGAATTAAAGGCTTTTCGCCGTGCTAGTCGGGGATTCGTTAGCTGGCGTGTGCCCGATACTGCCCCTCATGCGCTCGAACAACGAATAACCGCTGCGTAATACGTGGGAGACCAACCATGAAAACCCATAACTTCCTGACCCATCAGGAGATTTTCGATCAGGCCGTCGACCATCTGTTCAGTCAGAAACGCGCCGCCTTGCTGCCGCGTGGCGGCGGCGCATACCGCGGCTACTGCGGCGGTTGCCCGGTCGGCAGTTTCATCAAGCCACGCGATTACATGAGCTCAATGGAAGGTGTTCCGGTGCGCTACATCGGCAAGACGCCCATCGAGGTGCCAGCTTATATGGATGCCGGTATCTCCGCGCTCAAAAAGGCCCTCCTGCGCGCCCGCCTCAATGTATACGACCCGGCCACAGTCTCTCTGCTGAGTTGCCTGCAAAACGTGCACGATGTGTTTGGCACGTGGGAATGGCATGAGCGTCTGGCTTCAATCGCCCGCCAATTCGGGCTGTCCGCCGAGCGCCTGAAGAACGCCGCGTAACGGGCCTCGGTTAACGGCAAAACCCAAGGTCAATCGATTCCCCAAAAGCAAAACGGCGATGTGGCTTCTTTCGAAGCTCACACCGCCGTTCGGCGTACAGTGCGCGAAATGCAGCGCGAAAAAACGTGCTTAGTGCAGCTTTTTCGGCAGCATCTGGCTGCGCAGGCGCTTGTGCAGGCGCTTCACAGCAGCAGCCTTCTTGCGCTTACGTGCCGTGGTCGGCTTTTCGTACGATTGGCGCTCACGCAGTTCAGCGATCAGGCCATTCTTTTCGATTGCGCGACGAAAGCGGCGAATCGCCACTTCGAACGGCTCGTTTTCTTTCAGAAGAATCGTCGTCATGTAATTCCTAACTCAATCACTTGATAGGGGTAAATTGCGTGGCGGATACCGCTCACGCGCCGGCCCTCCGGTCGTTCCGATTCATGGCCAGTAACAGGCAAACGCGGGCAGAACCCGGCCAAACCATGAATGAAACGAGAGGCATAACGGCCACGGAGGCCGGAAAAGAGAGGTGGGGAGTTCACCGCGGAACGCGGACAAACGTCATGCCGAAGCCGCGTCTGCTGCCGTTTCGCCAACCTTTCATCAATGAAAAACATTGACGAAACAGGCAAAGATCTCAATTCACTCCCGATGATATCAGGAAACTCTCCATCCTACCAGGGGTTTAGCGATCGCGCCAGGCCTCGCGCACGGTCAGGCGCTTGCCTCGTCCAGCTCGCGGATATCGGCGCCCGTCAGCATCAGATGGACGGCGGCGGCGAGGCTTTTGAGCTGGTCGACCGAGGTCGCGCTGGCAATTGGGGCCGTTACACTCGGGCGGGCAATCAGCCATGCCAAGGCAACGGTGGCCGGCGTGCTGCCGTGCCGCCCGGCAACCCGGTCGAGCGCGTCCAGAATCCGCAAACCGCGCTCATTCAGATACTTCTCGACCCGGCTGCCGCGCACCTTGTTGGCCAGATCGGCCTGGGAGCGGTATTTGCCGGACAGAAAGCCGCTGGCCAGACTGTAATACACCACCACGCCGAGTTGATTGGCGAGCGCCACCGGCTCGATGTCACGCTCATATTCGGCGCGGTCGTACAGGTTGTACTCCGGTTGCAGCAACTGGTATTCGGGCAGCCCATGCTGACGGGATACGGCGAGCGCTTCCTCGACGCGCGCGCCACTGTAGTTCGACGCGCCGATCACCCGCACCTTGCCCGCCTCGATCAGCTTCTGATAGGCACCCAGCGTTTCGACCAGGGGCGTTTCGGTGTCGTCGTCGTGAGAAAAATAGACGTCGATGTAATCGGTTTGCAAGCGTCGCAGCGAATCCTCGACGGCCGCCTGAATATTCGCTGCGGATAAACCCTTGCGCTGCGGGTGCTTGGAAACCTTGGTGGCGAGCACGATCCGGTCGCGCTTGCCGCTCTGCCTGAACCACTTGCCGATGATAGTTTCCGATTCGCCGCCGTGGTTGCCCGGCACCCACGCGGAATAGACATCGGCGGTATCGATGAAGTCGAGTCCTGCGTCAACGAATGCATCCAGGATAGAAAACGAGGTCGCTTCATCAGCGGTCCAGCCAAATACATTGCCACCGAACATAAGCGGTGCGACCTCCAATTCGGAACGTCCAATCCGTCGCTTTTGCATGATTTCTCCAGGGTTTGCCTCAGGAGAAAACGAGAATACGCCGTCTTTTCAATACTTGCAGTGAAGCGCCCGAACCAGGCTGCAAGCGGCTTACAGACGAGTGAGCGGGTAATCCGCCGTAAAGACAATTGGGTCGCTATTGCACAAAGTCCCTCAAGTTTTTTTTACACGCGCCGTCAACCTTCACTGAGGCGGCCAGCAATGAACGAGTGCTTCCGCCGATGCCAACGTGGCGTTTTGGGCTCAAGGCTTATTTAGGAGATTTTCATGCTCGGAATCAATAGCAACATCAACTCGCTGGTTGCACAGCAAAACCTCAATGGCTCGCAAAGCGCCCTCTCGCAAGCCATTACGCGCCTGTCGTCGGGTAAGCGCATCAACAGCGCAGCGGACGACGCAGCAGGTCTGGCGATCTCGACGCGTATGCAAACGCAGATCAACGGCCTGAACCAGGGCGTGTCGAATGCGAATGACGGCGTGTCGATGATTCAAACCGCATCGAGCGCACTGTCGTCGCTGACCTCCAGCCTGCAACGTATCCGCCAACTGGCTGTGCAAGCATCGACCGGCACGCTGTCGTCGAGCGACCAGGCAGCACTGCAGCAAGAAGTTTCGGCGCAGATCTCGGAAGTCAACCGTATCGCGTCGCAAACGACGTACAACGGCACGAACATTCTGGACGGCTCGGCAGGTAACGTGACGTTCCAGGTCGGCGCGAACGTTGGCCAGACCATCAGCCTGAACCTGACCCAGTCGATGTCGGCTGCGAAGATCGGCGGCGGCCTGGTGCAAAAGGGTCAAACGGTCGGCACGGTGGCTGTTACGACGGACGTCAACGGCGCGTACACGTCGGCGGCCAATCCGGCAATCACGTCGGTCAACGTTCTGTCGGACGGCAACGGCGGCTTCACGTTCACCGACCAGAACAACCAGGCCCTGTCGGCAACCGCAGTCAGCGCAATCTTCAGCTCGGGCGCGACCACGGGTTCGGGCACTGCGATCACGACCCTGACGCTCAGCTCGACGCTCGCAACGTCGATGGGTACCACGGCAGGCAATGCTGCAACGGCAGCAGTTGCTCAGATCAACGCAATCAATGCGCCGCCGACCGTTTCGAACCTGAACATCAGCACGGTGACTGGCGCGAACGAAGCAATGGTCTCCATCGACAACGCACTGCAGACGGTTAATAACCTGCAAGCGTCGCTGGGTGCCGCACAAAACCGCTTCACGGCAATCGCTACGTCGCAGCAAGCTGAATCGACCGACCTGTCGTCGGCACAATCGCAAATCACGGACGCCAACTTCGCGCAAGAAACGGCGAACCTGAGCAAGGCGCAAGTGCTGCAACAAGCAGGTATCTCGGTGTTGGCGCAAGCTAACTCGAACCCGCAGCAAGTTCTGAAGCTCCTGCAGTAAGAGCTGACGCAGTAACGTCGATGCGCCGCGCGCGAGTGCGGCGCATCGACGGGTTCCAGACAACGGGAGGCTCGCCTCCCGCTGTGCATTCCAATCATGAAGTGATGTAGCATCGCGCACCACCCAATACAGATTTCCAGACGCCCGGAGCCTCTGCAATGTCCTCGATCTCGACCACGTCTACTGCGGCATCGACCGCCGCTGCCAATGCCGCGCTGCAATCGGCCGCGCAATCGATCATCAGCGGCTCGACCGGCAACACGTCGATGGACGTAGGGACGCTCGTCACGGCACTCGTGAACGCGAAGACCGCGGGACAAGCCGCGGCTCTGACGGCGCAACAAACCACCGACAACACGCAGGTGTCCGCATACGGCGCACTGACCGCCGCGCTGGACGCGCTGCAGTCGGGCATCGCGGGCCTCACCAACGGCTCCACGCTGTCGACCTTCTCGGCCACCGCGAGCGGCACCGGATTGACGGCCACCGCAGGCTCGGGCGCCGTCGCCGGCAGCTACTCGATCGGTGTTACGCAGATCGCCAGCTCGCAGGCGTTGTCCTCGGCTGCCTTCGGCGCGACGACGCAGCTGGGCACCGGCACGATGACGATCTCGATCGGCAGCCAGTCGATGAACATCAACGTCGACAGCACCAACAACACGCTCTCCGGCATCGCCGCTGCGATCAACTCCGGCACCGGCAACCCCGGCGTGACGGCGACCATCGTGACCGGTTCGGACGGCGCCCACCTGGTGCTGCGCGCGGCGAACACCGGCGCCGCCAACGTCATCAACGTCTCGGTCAACGCCACTACCGACAACGGTCTGTCGAGCCTTGGCGTGACCTCGACCGCGAGCACCACAGGCGGTCAATCGTCCTTCACGTCGGCGAATTCGAGCAACGCCTGGACGCAAAGCTCGTATGCCCAGGATGCGGAATTCACGATCGGCGGAATCGCCGCGAGCAGCGCGACCAACGCGGTGACCACCGCCATTTCCGGCGTCACACTGAACCTGTCGGCGGCGGCCGCCGGTTCGACGCAAACCTTGACCGTCGCGGCGGACACCACGGCGGAAAGCACCGCGATCAACAATTTCGTCAGCCTCTACAACACCGTCGTCACGACGATGGCGACGCTCACGTCATTTAACTCCTCGTCCTCATCGCAAGGCCCGCTGCTGGGCGACTCGACACTGCAGACGATCAAGAACACGCTGGCCACGATCGTAGGCGGCGCGGTCGGCTCGGGCACCACGGGCAGCACGCTGGCGGCGATCGGCATTACGCTGAAGGACGATCCGGCCGACGGCACGATGGTGGTCAATAACACTACGCTGAGCGCCGCGCTGACGAGCAGTCCGGCGACAGTCGCCTCGCTCTTCAACTCGACCAACGGCATTGCCGAGCAGTTGAGCAGCAGCATCACCAATTTCACGCAGACCGGCGGCCTGATCGATACGCGCACCAGTGCGTTGAATACCGATCTGCAGAGCATCACCACGCAGCAAAGCGCGCTGGCGGATTACACTGCGCAACTGACGAGCCAGTATCAGGCGCAGTTCACCGCGCTCGACACGCTGATGGCGACAATGAACAACAATTCCCAGTACCTGACCGCGCTGTTCGGCGGCGCCAACAGCGCCGGCGCGCTGGCGTCGGCCAACAACGCCTGAGCCCATGGACCCGATCGAAATGAACCAGACCGAACTGATCGAACGGCTGCTGTCGATGACCCGGGAAATCGAGCAGGCCGCCTCGCTCGCCGACTGGCCGGAAGCGGCCCGTCTGACCGAAATACGTTCGCCGTTGCTGATGTCGCTGTCCGCGGATCAGGAACCGGCCGCGCTGGAGATGATCCGCCGGATTCAGGCCATCGACGAAGCACTGCTCGCCGACGCGGAAACCACGCAAAACGAATTGCACGCCGAGTTCGAAGCTGCGATGGGGCGCACCAAAGCCGCTGGCGAATATCAGCGGATGGCACGGTTGTAAGCGAACTGGCGGTACGGCTTCCCTCCGGCCGCACCACGCAAGGCGCAGCGCGGAACCTGACTCTGGATCGGCTCCGCGGCATCGAATGGAAGTACCGAACAATAAGAACTACGCGCTGAAGTCAGGGCGCGCTCGTTCCCTCGGCCCGCCTCGTGCGGGCTTTTTTCATGGCGTTCGGCCTTCCGCCGCCGCGCCCCATGCGCTAAACAGGCGGCCTTTTCACCGTCATCTCCGCGCATCGGAAACGCCCTCTCCGTCGCACAATTTCCGTCATAGACCATTCTGCGCTGAGACCATGACTCTCCTCCACGAGCAGCCGACGGCTGAACCCTTGACGCCCGAACAGCAACTCGAGCAAGACATCGCTCTGGTTTTGCAGACCGCGTTGGCGCATCACCACAAGGAGGAGTTCGACGACGCCGAAGCGCTATACAAGGCGATCCTCGACGCCCGACCCGCCCACACCGACGTGCTGTACAACCTCGGCGTGCTGTACGTGCAACGCAAACAACCGGCCGACGCGCTGCCGTATCTCGAAGCCGCATTGGGCGGCGCGCCGGATAACGGTCAGTTCTGGGTCGCCTACATCAATGCGCTAATCGATGCAGAGCAGATCCCGGCTGCATGGCTTGCGCTCGAAATGGGCCAGCAACGAGGGTTGAAGGGACCGGCGGTCAACGGTTTGATCACGCGCATGGCGTATGACGGCACGCAGCTCTCGACCGCCGCCGTAGCGCCGAAGGTGCAGCCTTCCATTACCGCGGAAAGCGCTGGGACCCGCGCCGCCGGATCAGCCAACAACAAGCCCGTAGCAGCGATCGATACACGCCGCCCGAACCCGCAGGAACTGAATCGCTTCGCCTCGCTGTTCAAAAAAGGCCAGCTGCCGCAGGCGATCAAACTCGCGCGTGATCTGACCGAGCGGTTTCCCGCGCACGGACAATCATGGCGTTCGCTCGGCATTGCATTGCATCGCGCCGGGCACTACGTCGAGGCGATCGAACCGTTCAGGACGGCGATTTCACTGGGAAGCGACGACGCCGAAGCACGCAATACACTCGCCGACCTGCTTCGCCTGACCGCCAACCCGGCCGCTGCGGAAGTCGAGTCCAGAAAACTGCTTGAGCTGAATCCCAACTATTCAGAAGGTCATCGCGTGCTTGGCCTCACGCTCGCTGCCCGCGGAAGGTACCGTGAAGCGATCGCCTCGTGCCGACGAGCGGTCGAACTGACGCCCCAGCACGGCGAATCGCACGGCACACTGGGCGTGGTATTGCTGGAACACGGCGCTTCGCAGGAAGCGACTCCGTCGTTTCGTCGCGCACTGGAACTTGAGCCGAAAAACTCGCTGACGCGCAGCAATCTCCTGTTCTGTCTCGCGCACGATCCCAACGTTGATACCGAAGAGATCTACGCCGAACATCGAAAGTTTGCCCAAATTCATGAAGCGCCTATGCGCTCCAAATGGCCGAAGCACAACAATAGCCGCACGCCGGGGCGGCGCCTGCAGGTCGGCATCGTCTCGGGCGACCTGTTCCGGCACGCCGTCGCTTCGTATCTGATGCCGGTCATGGAGCCGCTCGCGAACGACGAGAGCCTGACGCTCCATGTGTACTACAACCACGTGATCGAGGACGACTATACGCTGCGATTGCATAGCCAGGCGGATCACTGGAACATGGTCGCTGGCATGAGCGACGAGCAACTTGCGGCCAGGATTCGCGCCGACAAGATCGATATTCTGATCGACCTGAGTGGCCACACGGGCCGCAACCGGCTTCAGGCGTTGACACGCAAGCCCGCACCGATTCAGGCGAGCTGGATCGGCTACCCGGCGACCACCGGGCTCGACGCCATGGACTACTACCTTAGCGACCGCTTCTTCACACCGTTCGGCGACATCGAGCGCCAGTTCTCCGAGAAACTCGTGCACCTGGCCGCCATCGGGCCGTTCCATCCTGAGAAGAATGCGCCGCCAGTCAACATTCTGCCGGCGATGCACAACGGCTATATCACTTTTGGCAGTTTCAACCGTCTGAACAAGTTGCGCGCCGACGTGATCGCCGTGTGGGCGAAGCTGCTGCGCGCACTGCCCACCTCGCGGATGGTGCTCGGCTCGATGAGCGGTGAGGAGGGTGACGAAACGCTGATCGACTGGTTCGTGCAGGAAGGTATTTCGCGCGACCGGCTCAGCTTCCGCCCGCGCTCGACGGTGCCCGTCTACCTGCAACAGCATTTCCAGGTGGACATCTGTCTCGACACTTTTCCCTACACCGGATCGACAACGGTCCTGAATTCCCTGTGGATGGGTGTGCCCACCCTGACGATCGCCGGTCAGACAATGGCCAGCCGCGCAGCAGCCGCATGGTTGAGTCACACCGGCCTCGAAAACTTCGTGGCCACCGACGCGGATGATTTCGTCACCCGGGGTGTAGCCCTGGCCTCGGACATACCGGCGCTCGCGGCGCTACGCACGGGGTTGCGCGAGCGTTGCAGAGCGTCAGCGGTGTTTCAACCGGAAGTGGTCGCGGCAAGCCTCTCGCGAGCGCTCCATGTGATGTGGCAGCGCTGGCGCGACGGTCTGCCGCCCGTGGCCTTCAGTGTGGACGATGCGCAAACGGCAGACCGCAGCCCGGTTCAAACCGCCTGACGATACCCATCCGCGACCCGGACTAAAAATTAGCAGCGAGGAAACCATGGGCTCAAGCGCTCCTCTTCGTGCGATCACGTCACTGGACGACGAACGCATCTATGTGACTCAGCCGCATCTGCCGCCGCTGGCCGAGTTCCTGCCGTACCTCGAAAAAATCTGGAACAGCAAGACGCTGACCAACGGCGGTCCGTTCCATCAGCAACTCGAGAAAGCGCTCTGCGAGTATCTGGGCGTGGAGCATCTGGCGCTATTCGCGAACGGTACGCTCGCGCTCGTGACTGCGCTGCAAGCCCTGCGCATCAACGGCGAAGTCATTACCACGCCCTATTCGTTCGCCGCCACCGCGCATTCGCTGCTCTGGAACGGCATCAAGCCGGTTTTCGTGGACGTCGACCCCGACACGCTCAATCTGGATCCGGAAAAGATCGAAGCGGCGATCACGCCGCAAACCACCGCGATCATGCCGGTGCATTGCTACGGCCACCCGTGCGACGTGAAAGCGATCCAGAAGATCGCCGACAACTACAACCTCAAGGTCATCTACGACGCCGCGCACGCGTTCGGTGTGCAGACCGAAGAGGGCAGCGTGCTCAAGCATGGCGATCTGTCGATCGTCAGTTTCCACGCCACCAAGGTCTTCAATACGTTTGAGGGCGGAGCGATCATCTGCCCGGATGCGAAGACGAAGCAGCGCATCGATCATCTGAAGAACTTCGGTTTCGTGGATGAAGTGACAGTCGTGGCGGCCGGCATCAACGGCAAGATGAGCGAAATCAATGCCGCATTCGGGCTTCTGCAACTGCGACACGTCGACAATGCATTGGCAAAACGCAAGACTATCGACGCGCAGTATCGCGAGCTGCTGGCCGATGTACCCGGCATCCGCTGCCTGTCGGACGCAGGCGAAAAAGTCGCGAATTACGCTTACTTTCCCGTCCAGGTCGAAGACCACTTTCCGATCAGCCGCGACGCACTCTACGAGCGCCTGAAGGAACATGGTATCTATGCGCGCCGTTACTTCTATCCGCTGATTTCCGAGTTTCCGATGTATCGTGGCCTCCCGTCCTCGCACAAGGACAACCTCAGTGCGGCCAGCGCGGCGTCAAAACGGATCCTGTGCCTGCCAATCTATCCCGATCTGAACCCGGTACACGTTGAACGCATTGTCAGCATCATTGCCGGCATTCAATGAATTGAGCCGGTCTTAAAAGCGGAACGTGGACCATGCAGAACATCGTGCTTGTCGGATCTTCCGGCCACGCCAAAGTCGTTATCGACATTGTCGAAAAGCAGGGGTCCTACCGGATTGCCGGCCTCATCGACGCCTTTCGCACGGTGGGCGAAACAACGCTCGGCTATCCGGTGCTGGGTGGCGAATCCGATCTTGCGCGCCTCGCCAAGGAACACGATCTGAACGGCGTGGTCATCGCGATCGGGGACAACAGCGTTCGCGCGAACGTAGCCGCCAAGGTAACCGCTACCTGTCCACACCTGCCGTTCGTTAGCGCGGTCCACCCAGCGGCCAGCGTCGGCAAAGGGACCCTCATCGGCGCCGGTACGGTCGTCATGGCGGGCGCGGTGATCAACGCCGATTGCCGCGTGGGCCGGTTCTGCATCGTGAACACGAAGGCATCGCTCGATCACGATTGCATCATGGAGGATTTTTCGAGCCTGGCGCCCGGCGTAACCACCGGCGGCAATTGCCGCATCGGCAGCCACGCCGCGGTGAGCATTGGCGCTGTGCTGCGCCATGGCATCACGATTGGCGAACACAGCGTGGTGGGTGCAGGATCGATTGTGATGAAACCGGTCGAGCCTTTTTCGGTGACCTACGGCAATCCCGCGAAGAAAGTCCGGGATCGCCAGCAAGGCGACAAGTATCTTTAAGCAGGCTCAGCCGCCACCGCATCACCTCCGGAACCGCCCACCCCCGCCGCCGAAATGCCGCTGTGGCTGAAACTGCCCACTCGCGCGCGCATTTCCAAGGTCATGCCCCTGCCTGAGCGAATCGAGCCGCTGGGTCTGGCTCGCGTTCGGCTGCACGGGCTGCCAGCCGTCGGCGCCGTGCTGCTCCCAGCCGCCGCCTTGCTGGTGCCGGTAGACGTTGCCGTCGCTGCCTGCATAGACATTGCCGTTATTCCACGCGACGGCCTTGCCCGTGTCCTTGTTGCCCACAATGCCCTTCGTGCCCGCCTGATGATCGCCTGAATACGCATTGCCGGTCACACCCGCCTCAGCCGCGCCGTAGCGCCCCGTCTGCGCGTTGTAGCCGGCGCGTTGCCGACCCGCCGCATAATCGCCGGTGGCTTCGTTGCCCGCCACACCGCCGCGCGCCGCGCCGCTGCGTCCTGTCGACGGATTGCTGAACGAGCCTTGCCGTCCCGCAGCGAAGTTGCCGTTGTAGGCGTTCTCGACCGCGCCGCGGCTCGCCTGGAAGTGACCACCGGTGTACGGATTGAAGCCCGACGCCGCCGTGCCGGCCCAGCTATTGCCGGTCCAGCCGTTCCAGCCGCTCGCGTGGGTCACGGTGCCCTGCCCCCAGCGGCCGTAGATATTGGCCTGGTTGACGTTCGCGTATTGCCAGCTCCACGGGCCACCGCCCCAATACGGTCCCCAGTACGGCGACGGCGCGCCCCACGTGGCGCCGATCGCAAAGCCGAAGGCAAAGCCCACCGTGGTGCCGAGCGCGAAGCCCGCGCCGTAGCCGTAGGTGGCCGGATAGCCGTAGTAGACCTCGCCGACATAGGGCGGATAGACATAGCCCGTGCCGTACACGACGGTCCCGTCCGCATTGACGACCACGCCCATGTAGCCCGGCGTGTAGCCGACCACCACCGTATCGGGCGTTGCCGAATAAACGTGAACGTAGGTGACGTAATGCACGGGCGACGCCGCCGGAATCGTATAGATCGCGGCCGGCACGGTATCGGCGACACGCCACGGGCCGCTTGCCGCGCTCGCGGTGAACCAGATTCCGTTGGCAACGGCGAAAAATTGCGAAGGCGCGGTCTCGATCACCGGTGTCGCTGTATTCACCGCATACGACAACGACGTGCCCGCGATACCGACGAACTTCGGCGCACCGTCATAGACGACCTTCAAGGTCGTGGTCTTGCGCGATACGGTCGCCGTCTGCGGGATGGTTGCCGCAATTGCCGCCTCTTTTGCCTGAGGCGTGCCCGGCACCGAGACGAGCGCGTTCGCGTGCGGATCGTCGGCGGCGATCTTCGAAAAATCGGCGGGCAGGCTCTTGCCGTCGACAAAGGTCCACGGTCCGGAAAGGCTCACTGCGCTGAACCAACGGCCCGACAGCAGCAGGTAGTAATGACTGTCGCCCGGTTCGACGAAGAGCGCATGGTCGGCATTGGCGACGGACAGCAGATTCACGCCCTTCACCGGTTGCAATGCCGGTTTGCCGTTCGTCACCACCAGTTCGGCCGGTTGCGCGGCGACCACCACGTCCGGCGCCCGCGCGGGCTTCTTGCCGTCGGCGGGCAACATCGGATCGGACTTGAGATTGGTTTGCGCTTTGTTCGCCGCGGCAACCAGTTCATGCGGCGGCGTTGCGTTCAGATGCCATGGGCCGTCGAGCGCGCTCGACTCGTACCAGTAGCCGGCGGCATTCAGATGCAGCGTGCCGCTCGCGTCTTTGAGCAGCATCGCTCGCGTGTTGATCAGACGTTGATAGTGCGTGTCGCCAAGCGCGCGCCAGTTTGCGTCGCCGTCGACCAGCACGAGCAGCGTGGGGCGCTCGGCAAAGATGATGTTCGGGACGTTGTTCTGCACCGCGAGACCGGGCGCACTGCCTTCGTGAGTACTGGCATAACTGGCCTGCAGTTGCTCGAGCGACGTGACGAGGCCATCTTTGGGAATGCGCGCCTGCAAGGCTTCCTTGACGCCATCGGCTGCGGATGGCGTGGTCGGCATGTCGACCTTGTCGAACACGATGTCGAGCAGTTGCACCGTCGAACTCGTCTTGTCGACTTCAGCGCGCGCGGTGAAATGCGCGACGCCGTAGTTCGGCGTGGCGCCCTTCGCGCCAACGGCGAAAGCCGCCCGACCTTCGATCCGGTTGCCCTGCCACACTTCCACCTGCGGCTGATACAGCTCGATGCGTTGCTGTGCGCTATCGAAGTCGCGCGGCCAGGCGGTCGGCACGGGTTGCACAGCGGCAGCGGCAAGCGCTTGCCCAGGCGTCGCGAGTGTCACCGCAAGCGACGTGCAGACGCCCGCGAGCAACACCAGGGATCGCTTTATCGTAAGTTTCATCGTGCTCGCTCCATAAGCTCTGACGGCGGAATAAACCGGTCATCGGACGCAGCGGGCTCGGTCGACGGCTCAACCAGGCTCGCTTTTCGCGCGCAGTAACTCGGTCAGGATTTCCGTTGACCTCCCCTCGTCTGCCGTCAGGTCAACAAGGAAACGGTCGTTGTTCTTTTGCAGCCAAGACATCGGCATGTCCCACCACGCAAGCTCCAGAAGCTTCTCGCGGATACGCTCGGAAAACCGGAACCGGACAAGGCGCGCCGGGCTGCCCACATAGATGCCGTAGGGTTCGCTCTTGAAATTAGGCGGCACCACAGTTCTCGCGCCGATCACGCACCCGTTTTCGACGGTGGAACCGCCAAGAAACATCGCTTCGTCGCCGATCCACACGTCGTTACGAATAACCGTGTCGCCGTATTGCGGCGGCGGCACGTTCCTCAGCCCACTGCCGTAAACGCTCAGCATCGACGTTGAAATCGTCCGCATGTCGTGTTGCCCGTTCAACAGGAACTTCAATCTCAAGCCCCCGGCGACAAAATTTCCGATTACAAGCTTCTGCAAGCCCGCGTCGTACTTGGCGATTGAGCCGACGCCGATCGCCGAACACTTGCCGATCGAAAAAGTCCCAACCGTCGCCTCCTCATCCAACCAGTTGCGAAAAAAGTTATTTGGAATCGTAGAGATCGAGCCATCCCGATACCCCAACACGATGAATGCCTTGGAAAAGCTGTGTTGGGGCTGAACCCCGATAAAGTCGGCTGATGTGGTTACGTTCATGATGATCCGCAAAGAGTGTTTCGCATCGCGCCGCGAGCCACGCTTGAACACTGCGTTCGCGGACGGCGACGATGCACCCCGAGCAGCATATCGACGAGTCCAATCGTCCACTTCGCCGAATAGGGGAGCATTTCACGATCATTTCGATCCGTAACTACGTTTCACCGGTCAGCGCCAGGCGCTGCCCACCTGCACATAAAAAGCGTTCTGCCCCGGCCCGTGCGCAACGTCGATCCCCATCGACAATCCGAGCTTGCGAGCGATCAGATAGCGAAACCCTGTACCAAAGCCGAACGCGGTCGGCGCCTCCGAAAACGAATGCAGACGGCCATAGGCTCTGCCAACCCCGCCGAAGCCGAGCAGCGCCCAGCGCGGCGTGACGTTCCAGCGGATCTCGGCTTCGGCCGTCAGCTGGTTGCTGTCCTGGAACTTCGCATCGGACACGCCACGCAGCGACACATACGGCTGCGCAAAAAACGGAATGTTTCCCTGCGAGAAACCGGTGTCGGCCCGCAGGCCGAGCACCCAGCTCTTCGACAGCGGAATCCACTGATAGCCGCGCGCCGTCTGTTCCTGAAAGTTGGTGGAACTGCCAAGCCCGCCGCGCGCGAGGTCCGCTTCGAGCTCCGCATAGGTACCGCTCGACGGATAGAACATGTTGTCGCGCGTGTCGTAGTCGACCACCACGCCGGCCTTGGCAACGCGCTGATCTTTCTCGAACTCGCGAATCCCCTGCGGAATCGTTCCGCTAAAGCGCGTGCGGGCATCGAAGAAGGTATAGCGCGGACCAACATACCAATGGCTATCGCCGATCCGGAACAACATCTGCTGCACGAGCGCGATGCCATCGAGCTGGTACGCACGCGGCTGGTTCCGGATGCCGTAGTAGTTCAGATGCAATCCCACTTTGCCGACTACGCCGAGATAGCGGATGTGATCGTCGTCCCAGGTGTGGAAGTGCATCAGTCCCACGCCCCAGCTATGCGTGCCGGTCGCGAAGCCGCCGAGGCCGGTGACGTTCGGCGGCGCCTTGGCGTCGCCGGGTGCATCCGCGCTTTTCTTCGGCATCGTGAAATAGAGGAGGCCCAGACCCAGACCGTAACCGACTGCGGGCTCGGTGATGAGCGTCGGCACAGGCAAGACGCCGCGATGCGTCAGCAGCAGATCGCTCAGGTCGAATGCGCCGTCTTCGGGATCAGTGAATTTCGACGCCGCATGAGCATGGGCCGACATCAGCAGCAACGCTGCAGCAGTTGCCGCGGTGCGTCTTACACGGCGGCGGTTCTTATCGGCCTCGATCGACAAGGCTGCGTTGACGCGCAACGGCGCACACCGGGCATGACGGATCAGCAAACGCACGCTCCGTTACTTGAAGGTAGCGCTGACCGACAACTCCACCGCATTGCCTTTAGGCCGGTTGCTGACGTTGAACTCGTTCACCCAACGCAACGACGCCGACACCGGCGTTTTCTGGAGCTTGCCCGACCACGTGACCATTGGCCCGAGACCCACGGAATGCCCCTGATTTCCGCCGGTGATATCGGCAAGGCCACCGCTGTCATGACCGAGTTGCTGGATATAACCGCCCACGACCCCCACGCCCCAGCCGCCGAAGCGCTTGAGCGCAAGCACATCGAGCACGCTGACCGGTGCGTTGTGATAGTGGGTATCGCTGTTGGCCGTGTAGAACCCAATGCCGTAGTTCACGGACAACTCGATTTCTTCTTTCGGGAACAGCTTCGTATAGGCGACCGTCGGCGTGAAGGTCCACGTGTTCTGTCCGGCATTGGCGAGCCGGCTGGTGGAATAAGCACCGGTCGGCGCATAGATCTGTACGCTGAGCGCGATGTGATCGGTCTTGGTCAGGTGATAACCCGCGACGATCGGCGTAAAGAACAGATCGGCGAACTGGGTGTTATGGTCGTTCGGCAAACGGCCGTGGAACGATGAGATGTCGGTGTACTGGAACGGCACGCCGAACGATGAGGCGAAATTCCAGCCGCCCGCGGTGATCCCCCACGTCTTCACCGCGTTGGCGATGGTGTACACGGCGGTTACGTCTATACCCGCGGTAATCTGCCCGGCGATCGGAATGGTCTTGCTCGCGCCTAACGAGCCTTCGTAGTAGATGGTGGTAGCCGACACGATCCAGTCGTCGGTAGGCGGCACGACACCGGCGTATGGCGTGACCTGCATACCGGTAATCGGCCGGCCGATGCCACCTTCAGTCGCCCATCCTTGCTGGGAGACAACCAGGCCTGCGGTGGTCAGAAGCGCACCCGCGCCCCACCTGACGAGTGACCGGTTTGCGGACAAGTGATTGCGGCGACTCATAGTCATCCTCACGAAAATAAGTTTCCGCATTCTCACTCTGCGGACGAGGCTGTAGACGACGTGCGGCCACAAGCCACAGCGATGCGCGACGAGGCGATTCTCACGGCTGGCGCACGATCGGCGGTGGCGTCCAGCTGCCGTCAAGCGCCGGCTGCTGCGGCCAGTAGGCGCGCACATACAGCGAGAACGCTTCGTTGGCCGGCGCCGGCAGCCAGTTGGCGAGTTTGTCGTCGCCGGGGCTCGTGCTCTGTACATACAGCGTCAGCGAGCCGTCGGCATTGAACTTCAGGTCCTTGTTCTTGGTGCCGAGCGAGTAGCGGTTTTGCGCGTTCGGCGAGAAGAAGTGATGCGCGTTGTACAGGGTCAGCGACCAGAATCCTTTGACCGGCGGCAATCTGTCTTTCGCGAACGTCACTGTGTAGTTCGCGTTACCGTCGAGGCGTTGACCGGATGCGTCGGCATCGGCATAGAAATACTTGGTCTCGTTTGGCTTGTTGACGAAGATGTTCGACTTCGCCACCGCCGTACGCGTGAAGTAGTCCGTGCCGAACGCAGCGCCGTTGCTGATGGTGTTCCAGTTGGCGGGCAGCTGTTTGCCGAAGGTGTTGAAGTTGAATAGTGGCGTGACCAGATCCGCCTCGGCCTTCACTGCTTCTTCGACGATCGCGGTCTTGATCGCCGGATCTTTCCGCGCCGCCGCGATCAGCGCGCGCGCCTGCGCATAGAGCGCTTCTTCGCCGGGTTGCGGCGGCGTCTCGTCGAGTACCGTGGGCAGTTCATCCCAGAACCGGTTTGGATCCACCCACTTGATCTCTTCGGCGTTGCCGCCCGCGGCGGCACCGGCCGAACCGAAACTCGGCGACTTCGACCAGTCGGTCTCCTTGACCTTGCCGTCGTACTCTGCGAGCGGATACAGGCCCACCTTGGCGAGCACCGGCTGCACGGCCGCGCGATCTTCAGCAGTGTCGTCCATGAAAACGCGCGGGATGAAGCTGCCGACGCCGGTCGGCGAGCGGAACACCTGGCGGATGCCCTTCGGCACCTGACCGTGCCAGTCAGGCCCGGCTAACAGATAGAAGCCCGGACGCGTGCCGTACATCTTGCCGAGACTCGCGAACCCGTCGGTACGCAGATCGACCGCCTGATAGACCCAGAAGCGTTTGCCGAAATCGGGCACCTGCACGACCACCGGGGTCTGGTTCAGATCGAGAATCGCGGAGCCGTAGACCACGTCCTGATTCGGACACGCGACAAAGCGCTCCTGCGGCTGGATATAGTCGCGCAGCATCGACAGATGGTTGGGCGGGGCGACCGGCACGATGCCGCCATTCAGGCCCGGCTGCGGCACCTGCCTCATCGCCAGCAAGCGGCCGTAGACGTTCACCATCGGCCACGCCCAGAAGTAGGTCTGCCGCGCAACCAGCCGCGCGTACTGGTCGGAGATCGCATAGCCCGCTACCGGACCCGGCACCGACGCTGCTGCGCTGGCATTGGCATGGGCCGGCTGACCCTGCGGTGTCTTCGCCAGAATCGGCGCGGCGACCGACGCCAGTACGGCTGCCGTCACCCATGTTGCTGCTTTCTTGTTCATATCGTTCTCAGGTTCGTCCATGCGCGGCCTAGCGCTTTTGCGACGCTGGCTGGTCCCCGGCACCGTCGAGCACGGTCCGGCCAGAGCCATAGAGCCGCTCGACGGGGTCGTACACGCCTCGGGACACGGGCGGCCAGGTCGATGTCATGCGTGCTTTCTCTCAGGTGGCGGTCTATTTGCCGAACGTCATATTCAAGCCCGCGAAGATCGTGAACTTCGGCACGCCGGCACCGGAATGGGCGACCGAGTACTGCGGTTCGATAAACGCGTTGTAGATGGTCGAGCCGCCCTTCCACGCCTTGCCGGCACCGAGGCCGACCGGAATGTAATAGCTGCCGTGCTGCAAATCGAAGGTCCAGATTCCGGTCGAGCGGATGTACCAGCCGCCCGGCAGGTTGAAGATGCCGAACGGCTGCGCGGTCAGCGATTGCGTGGTGGGCCGGCTGCTTTGCCCCGCGAACGAGTGTTGCCATTGCACCAGCGCGCCAAGCAGCCGCGCCTTGGTCGCACTGACCGCGACAGCGGCAAGCCCAGCCTGCCACTTGCCGGTGCCGAGGCTCGGGTCGGTGGCCGTTGGCATAGTCACGAGCGGACCCACACCAACCTGTACGTCGCCTTCGGAAAGCAGAAAAATGTCGAACAGGTTCAGGTCGCCGAGGCCGGTGTTATAGCCGCCGCTCGGGTCAGGCCGCGTGCTGACCGGCACCGTGGCGCGAAAAATTTGCGGCACGCCGATCAGGCTGTTCGGGCCGATCGGTACGGTGGGGCGCAACAGCAGGTCGTTCGTGTGCGCGCTCGCGCCGAACACGCTCGGCGTGTAGTAATTCTGGATGTTGAATGAAGCAGCCAGGTTCAGCGGGTTATTACTTTTATTGGCATCGTCAGCGGAAGCCTGGGCGAACGCAGGCGACAGCAGCACCGAGGCGGCATATAGCGCTGCCGCCAAAATCACGCATTTACAACGCATCGCGCACCTCGTCTATGGGCACTTCTTATAGGCGAACGTATTCCCCATTGCCAAAGCAAATGAATTAAGGAAATAGCATTCGTATTTCTTGATTTAACTCACATTAATCGCGGAAGCGAGTTCGCCCGCCCGGCAGCCACGTGCAGCCGGGAAATGCGCAGAACAGAAAGACGCGCAGTTAAATAGCGCTAAACCTTGCGAGCAGACTGGGAAGACAACACGGCCGGACACAGGGATTGCATGGACGCTCCTCTCAGACCCGAGAACGCCGCACCGAACAAAGCATGCGGAAGATAAAAGGTTCACTACGCGTGAGCTTGTGGCGGAATGGTAGCAAACGTTTCAGGAGATTACAGAGATAAATTTGTAACACGATCGAAAGCTCAGGAATTTTCCGCCCGCCTTAGGTTTTTATAGCCATTCCAATTGCATATTTCTGATATGGCCTTGCCAGTTTTTTATCCGGTTCATATGAATCCACATGACGGCATCTGCTATCGCGCATTGCCGGCATCGAGGCAGCCGCGTTAAAAAGCAACAGAATGGGCTGCAACAATCACCGCACCCCATTAGACTGGCGCTCGCTTTAGCTTCGACCCACCGCTTTTGATGAGGCTTTCATGATTCGTACGATGCACCGGCACTGCATTGCTTTGACCGTTGTGATTCTTTCAGCTTGCACTGTTACGCCGCGTCACGACGCGGGCGGGTCGCAAGCCGCCGCATCGGCCGCCACGGCACTCCCGTCATGGAACGACACAGCGACCCGACGCTCGATTGTCGATTTCGTCACGCTGGTCACCACGCCCGAGTCGAAGGACTTCATTGCGCGTGCTGACCGGGTCGCCGTGTTCGACAACGACGGCACGTTGTGGCCGGAGCAACCTGCCTCGGTGCAACTGGTGTTCGCGCTGCAAAGGGTGAAAACGGTGGCCGGGCGGCATCCGGAATGGAAGCGGCAGGAACCCTTCCGCTCAATTCTGAGAGGCAATCTGAAGAGCATTGCGGGGAGCGGCGACGCCGGCTCGATGAGAGTGCTGGCGGCCGCGCATGCCGGCATGACCAGCGATCAATTCGCCGCGCTCGTCCACGAATGGTTCGACTCCGCGAGTGACCCGCGCTTTAACCGCCCGTACGCCGAGCTCGCTTATCAGCCAATGCTCGAATTGCTCGCCTACCTGCGCGCCAATGGCTTCAGGACCTATCTGGTGACGGGCAGCGATGTCGAGTTCGTCCGCGACCTGGCGCAGCGTGTGTACGGCATTCCGCCTGAGCAGGTGATCGGCAGCACCGTCAAATACAAGTATGGCCAGACGAACGGCGCCGTCACGCTGACCCGGCTTGCGCAGGTCGACAATCTGCTCGACGGTGCCGCCAAGCCGCTCGCCATCGACCGCGTGATCGGCAGGCGCCCTGTGATCGCGTTCGGCAACGCCGACGGCGACGTGCCAATGCTCGAATGGACCGCCGCCGGCGACGGTCCGCGCCTCGCGGCACTGCTGCATCACACCGATGGTGAGCGGGAGTACGCGTACGACCGCTCGGCGAAAAGCGGCAAGCTCGACAAGGGTCTGGACGAAGCCGGCGCGAAAGGCTGGCTCGTCGTCGATATGAAGGATGACTGGAAGACGGTGTTCAAGGCGGATAGCACGGCTACGGCTGCGGCTTCCTCTAATTAGGCACGGCAATCTGCCCAGAGACGCGGTCGCACCGGTGGGATGGCCGCACGCTCGCTCCATCGCCTTGGGACGCGCAAGCGAGCGCGGCCGCGCCGCTAAGGTCGATCGACTTCTATGACCGCAGTGAGGCTCCGCGGGGCAGCCATTTTGAATGCGACTTTTGGGGCTATGCGACCGCGAGCTTTGGGTGGAATTACTTGGCCTTCTCCGGACGCAAATTTCCCGTAACGCCTTAACTGACGAGGGATTTCAAGACTTCAGGGGAATTTGTAGGAAAACCAGATGGCGCGCCCGGCTGGGATCGAACCAGCAACCCCTGCCTTCGGAGGGCAGTACTCTATCCATTGAGCTACGGGCGCTTCAACACGAAAGCGCGGCAACCTGAACAGGAGCGACGCCAAAGCGAGACCGAAAGGATACCCGGTTTCGGCCCAACCGTCCACCGGACGGCCTATATGGCGGGATTGGGCGGCTTCGGCCCGCCATCCAGGCGCCGCCGGCCACGCTCCGCGATGCGGGTAAACGCCTGCTGAACACCGCGCCGAGCCCCTCGCCGCCGTCGAAATGTTCCGTCTATAATCGTCCGTGGCTGAATAAAGAACAAGAAGTTGCCGTCACGCTGTACCGCTCACATACCCACGGAGACGAGACAAGCATGAGCGAAGCACCACACGGAGCCCCAATCAAAACCCCCGGGCAGCTCATTGCCGCGATCATTGCCAGTTTTGCGGTACCGATCGTCATCATCGTTCTGCTGGTGATCTACGTCGATAATTCGACACGCACCGGCGCCGGGACAGACAGTCTTTCCGAAGCCGAAGTCAGCGCGCGCATCAAGCCGCTCGCGCAAGTCGACATTCGCGACGCCAATGCGCCACGCGTCTACAAGACCGGGGAAGAAGTCTACAAGGCCGTTTGCTCCGCCTGTCACGCGTCGGGTGCGGCAGGCGCGCCGAAATTCACCAATACCGCCGACTGGGCCCCGCGCATTTCGCAGGGCTTCGACACGCTGTGGCACACGGCGCTCACCGGCAAGGGCGCGATGCCCCCGCGCGGCGGCACCAGCCCGGACGACTACAGCGACTTCGAAATCGCCCGCGCGGTGGTGTACATGGCGAACAATTCCGGCGCGAGCTTCCCTGAACCGGCGCAACCGGCGGCGGGTGCGGCGGCCGCCGCTTCTGGTGCCGCTGCCGCAGCGCCGGCAGGCGCTTCGGACGCCGGCGCTGCGCAAGCTGCTGCCGCCTTGGCCGCTATGGCAAGCGTGCCGCAAGCCGCTGCGCCGGCAGCCGGCGCTGCACAAAGCGCGGACGCCTCGCAAGCCGGCAAGGCGCTGTACCAGCAGGTTTGCCAGGCATGTCACGCGGCCGGCGTGCTGAACGCACCAAAGTTCGGCGACAAGGAAGCCTGGGCGCCGCGCCTGAAGGACCCAATGGACACCATCTACAACTACGCGCTGCATGGCAAGGGCGCGATGCCGCCCAAAGGCGGCTCGAATGCCTCGGATGCGGACGTGAAAGCCGCCGTCGACTACATGGTCAGCGCGGCGAAATAAGGCATCCGGCGGTTGCTGTAGAACAAAAAATCCCTGCATCGTGACGACACGAGCAGGGATTTTTTTAACGCGTTTCTCTCACGACGATACTCGGCCGGCGCAGATCAGATGCCAGCCGATGCCACCGCGGGATGCTTGAACGCTTCGACAAATGCCAACGCCGGCGTGCTGCGAGCGAGCGACGTGAAATGCGCGTGCAATTCGGCAGGCGCAAGCCATGGATAGCTCAGGCCGTCCTGCAATGCATCGAGCAAAGTGCCGTCTTCGTCCGGCACGACATCCATGCGTGCAATGTGGATATGGAACCCCGTCACAGCCGGCGTCGCGTCGAAATTCCAACGGTACACGCCGTGGCCCACCCGCAATGCGCCGCTTGCCTGTTCGCGCATTATCACTAGCCAGGGCAGCGCGTCGATCGTGTCGCCTCGGACCGCGAGCGAATCGCACACGTAATAAGTGCGGCACTGCGTATATTGAGCGCCGAAATCAGTGACAAGCGTTTTCGCAATTGCATCGGTGCCGACAGTGCGCGCCGGAAACGCGATGTTCGACGTCGCGAGCGAAATGGTGAGCACGGCATCGGGAGCAAAGGCTTCGGCGATGCGCTCGGCCCGCGTGTTGTCTTTCGCGTCGACGTAGGTTTCGAGAGCGCGGCGATAGTGCGCGGGCGGCGGCGTGGGCATGCGAGCGATCTCCAATTGGCGCCCGCTCGACATCCGGCCGACATCGAGTCAGCGGGCCGCACCACTGTAGCGTGCCTGCGCGGAAAACCGCCGATGCACCCGCCGCCCGCAAGGTCTTACTTCAAGGCTTCTGCAACAGCGCCTTCAAACTCGCGAGCCGGTCTTTCGGGGACATCGGCGCTTCTTCCGGCGTCGGCGGCGGCGCATCGTCGAGCAGCATCTCGGGGATAAAGCGCGACGGCTCGCACACCACGGTTTCGCGCGCCCGCTTACGCTTCTTGCACCAGTTCAGATGCAGACTGCGCTGCGCCCGCGTGATCGCGACGTACATCAAACGCCGCTCTTCCTCGATGCGCGCGTCGTCGATCGGTTCGTCATCGGGGCCGCCGCGGTGCGGCATGATGCCTTCTTCGACGCCCACCAGAAACACGTGCGGATACTCCAGCCCCTTCGACGCGTGCACGGTCGAAAGCCGCACCGCGTCCGGATCTTCTTCGCGGCCTTCGAGCATCGACATCAGCGCGACGGTCTGGATCAGGCCGAGCAGATTCTTGCCGGTGTCGCCGAGGCCGTCGGCCGTGTCGTAGCCGGTAGCCTCACTGTTTTCCGAACCCTCCGGCTCGGCCTTGGTGCCTTTGCGCTTCAACCACTCCATGAACTCGAGCACGTTCTGCCACTTGGACTGCGCCTGACGTTCGTCGAACGCGTCGTACAGATAGGCTTCGTAGTGGATCGCGTCCATCAACTCGTCGAGCAGCGGGCCGGCCGCATCCTTCTCGGCCCGGTCGGTAAGGCGCTGCATGAAGTCGCAGAACACGCGCATCGGTTCGATCTGACGCGGCGACAAGCGGGCTTCAATGCCGCCCATATAAACCGCTTCGAATAGCGACACTTTCGCCTGACCCGCAAACGAGCCAAGCGCTTCGAGCGTCGTATTGCCGACGCCGCGGCGCGGCGTGGTGATCGCGCGGATGAACGCGGGGTCGTCGTTTGCGTTGGCGATCAGGCGCAAATACGCGCAGATGTCCTTGATCTCGGCTTTGTCGAAAAACGACTGCCCGCCCGACAGCACATACGGAATCCGTTCACGACGCAGCACCTGTTCGAAGATACGCGCCTGAAAGTTGCCGCGATACAGGATCGCGTAGTCGCGAAAATTCGCACGCCGCTCGAACTTGTGCGCGGACAGGCGAAACACCACAGATTCGGCCTCGTGCTCTTCGTCGTTGCAAGCCGTGACGGTGATCGTGTCGCCCATGCCGTGTTCGGACCAGAGCTTCTTTTCGAACAGCTTCGGGTTGTTCGCGATCACGTTGTTCGCGGCGGTGAGAATACGCACCGTCGAGCGGTAGTTCTGCTCGAGCTTGATCAGATGCAGCTTCGGAAAATCCTTGCTGAGTTGACCGAGATTTTCGAGCGTCGCGCCGCGCCAGCCGTAAATCGCCTGATCGTCGTCGCCGACCGCCGTGAACGCCGCGCGCTTGCCGGCCAGCAGTTTCACCAGTTCGTACTGACACGCGTTGGTGTCCTGATACTCGTCGATCAGCAGATAGCGCAGCTTGTTCTGCCAGCGGTCGCGCACCTGCTCGTTCTTCTCGAAGAGTTCGGCGGGCAGACGGATCAGGTCGTCGAAATCGACCGCCTGATACGCATGCAGCGTCGCCACGTAATTACGGTAGACGATCGCGGCCTGGTGTTCATCTTCATTCGCGGCAATCGCGATCGCCTGCTCCGGCATGACCATGCCGTTCTTCCACAGCGAAATGATCGACTGGATCTTGCGGATGAAGCCCTTGTCCGTCGAGCCGACCTGCTCCTGAATCATGCCGAAGCAATCGTCCGAATCCATGATCGAGAACTGCGGCTTCAAACCGACGTGTTCCGCTTCCTGCCGCAGAATCTGCACGCCGAGCGAGTGGAAGGTACAGACCGTCAACTGATTGACGGGCACTTTGCGGCCTTCCTTGCCGGGCGTGGTGAGCGTCTTGCCCTCGAGCAGCTTGCCCACGCGCTCGCGCATTTCCAACGCGGCCTTGTTCGTGAACGTGACGGCGGCGATATGGCGCGGCTCGAAGCCCTTGGCCTCGATCAGGTGCGCGATTTTCTGCGTGATCACGCGCGTCTTGCCGCTGCCGGCGCCGGCGAGCACGAGACACGGACCGTCGAGATAACGGACCGCTTCATTTTGAGCGGGGTTCAGGCCTGCGGACATCGTCTGTGGATGGGTAATGCGGTTGAGGGCGCTTAGGTGCGGAATCGCGAGACCGAAGGCCCGGGGGCATGCTGCGCGGGGCCGGCGGCTGGAACGGCGCCGCTTGTGCCGCGGGGTTCCGGCTCGCCGCGCCTGCGCGCGAGAGCAGCGATGTTAACACGGATAAATGACGCGGATGAACGTGACAGACTGGAAATGGACGAGCAAAACCAGCCCGCTGCGTCCGACGGCTGGATGGCGGCCGGATGGCGACCCCAACGCCATGCCGAGGCCTGGCTTGAACAGCCTGATGACAGATATCCCTGACAAGGGCCTGCGGCAACGCTGACAGTCCGTCTTCGAGACATGCCACAATTACAGTGTTGCGCGCCGTCGCCGCGGTGGCAAAACGGCGCGCCGTTTCTGCAGGAAGACACGCATGTCCGCATCGCTGAAGATTGGATTGATGGGTTACGGTTTTGCTGGCGCGACCTTTCATGCGCCGGTGATCGAGCACTGCGGGCGGGCGAGCGTCGCGGCCATCGCGACGAGCCACCCCGAGCGCGCACAGGCCGATTACCCACACGCAAAGGTGGTGGCCGATCTCGACGCCCTGCTGGCGCTCGATGAAATCGACTGTATCGTCATCGCGACGCCCAATGACACGCACTTCGACCTGGCGCGCCGCACGCTGGAAGCGGGCAAGCACGTGGTGGTCGACAAACCGGTCACGCTAAGCGCGGCGGACGCCCATACGCTCGCCAACATCGCACTCGCCCGCAGCAAGCGCTTCGTGCCCTTTCATAACCGCCGCTGGGACGGTGATTTTCTGACCGTCCGGGATCTGCTCGCCAGCAGGGAGCTAGGGCGCATCACGCAATACGAATCGCATTTCGACCGCTTCCGCCCGGAAGTCAAGCAGCGTTGGCGCGAGGAAGCTTCGCGCGGCGGCGGCTTGCTGTTCGATCTCGGCCCGCACCTGATCGATCAGGCATTGGCATTGTTCGGCGCGCCGCAAACGGTGTTCGCGACGGTTCGCACGCACCGCGACCAGGCCAGCGCGCCCGACTATGTGCATATTCAACTTGGATACGGTGAGTTCGAGGTGGTACTGCATGCCAGCGCGTTGACCGCGCTGGCTGCGCCGAGGTTCACGATTCATGGCACGCAGGGAAGCTACGTGAAGTACGGTCTCGACACGCAGGAAGATCAGTTGAAAGCAGGCCTGCGGCCTGGCGACGAGGGATTCGGTGCCGGCAATGCGGCGGGCGTACTGCGCGTGCTCGAAGGCGGTCAGGAAGTGGAGCGGGAGGTGCCTACGCGCAATGGTGATTACGTCGGTTTCTATATTGCTTTGGCGGATGCCATCCAGAATGGCGTGAAATTTCCAGTCAGCGCTCAGGACGCAGTCGACGTGATGACGATCATCGAGCTTGCTGCCCGGAGTTCGGAAGACGGAGTCCGGCTGCCGTTCGAGCGTATTCGCTGAGTTTTTTGCGTACGTTACAGGGCACTTACAAGGCACTTGCCTGCCTTTCGGATTGTCCGGCGCTGGCACGCGAACACCGCCGCCGTCCGGCGCAACACACCTGTCAATCCCGAAAGGAACATAACGTTACAAATAACCCTTTCTTCGCGGTCAGCGTAAATCGCCGGCAATCCGTTGCTACCCCAGTAGCACCAACACAAAACGACAACGACTTCTGGAGAGTCCATGCCCCGTATCGCCCGCGCAGTAGCAGCATGCGCATTGCTCAGCTCTCTCGCCGCCTGCGTGGTGGCGCCCCAGCAACCCGCGCCGGCGCCGCGCCCCAACCCGCAGCAGATCGCGGATGAGCGCCTCCATCAAGTCAATGGCCGCATCGACAACCTGAGCCGTCGCATTGACGCTCACGTCAACCAAGGCTATTACCCGCCCCCGCAAGGCGGCGCATTGCACCACCGTCTCGACGTGATCCGCCAGGAAGCGCACGATATGGCGGCGCAACACGGCGGTGGTCTGTCCGGCGACGAACAGCGCGTGTTGAACCAGGAACTGGACAACGCGGCACACGCCATCGACGAATAAATCGGCGAATAATCGCGCCGGTTCAGGCACCGAAGCAAAGAAGCGCGGGCATTGCGTCCCGCGCTTTTTTTGACCTCGGCGAACCCGCAGGGCCGTCCCCCGTGCCCGTTGCGGGCCTTTATTTGACAAGCCCCCGGCCCTCGCGTACATTCGCCGCACGCGTCGGGAGAGCGTGCTGGCCGCAGAAATTCGCAGGCCGCGCCGCCGAAGGGGCACACCCACAAACTCTCAGGCAAAAGGACCGGCCGCGTCGAAAAACCCGCGTCAATGCAGCATCGAGACATCGGTTTTTCGCACTCTGGAGAGCGGCAGTAGCCGTCTGCATCGTTTATAGCGGTGCGGATTCCGGCAAGCTGCCCACCGAAGGGGCGCGCGTTTCACCGTAGCGATCACGGCTTCACATCGCACGGCAGCGCAATCTCTCAGGTATCGAGGACAGAGGGGTCATGCAACGCAAACCGCTCGCAGCCGGCAGGCCGCGAGGCGTAGCGCCGCATGGCCTTTTTGTTTCGCGAGACGCCCGAGGCCCCATGACCGAACTTAAACACACCCCGCTCAACGCCACCCATCGTGCGCTCAACGCCCGCATGGTCGATTTCGGCGGCTGGGACATGCCCGTCAATTACGGCTCGCAGATCGACGAACACCGCGCCGTGCGTACCGACGCCGGCATGTTCGACGTCTCGCACATGTGCGTCGTCGATTTCACCGGTGAGCGCGTACGCGCCTTCTTCGAATACGCGCTGGCCAACAACGTCGCCAAGCTGCAAACGCCGGGCCGCGCGCTCTACTCCTGTCTGCTCAACCCGAATGGTGGCGTGATCGACGATCTGATCGTCTATTACTTCAGCGAGACGCACTTCCGGCTGGTCGTCAACGCCGGCACCGCCGAGAAAGACGTCGCCTGGTTCAACAAGCTCAACGCCGAAGGCGGCTACGGTCTGACCATTACACCGCGCCGCGATCTGGCGATCGTCGCCGTGCAGGGCCCGAATGCGCGCCACAAGGTCTGGCAAGTCGCGCCGTCCAGCCGCACCGCGACCGAACTCCTCAAGCCGTTTAACGCTGCGATCGTCGACAACACGCCGTTTGGCGAATTGATGATCGCCCGCACCGGCTACACCGGCGAAGACGGCTTTGAAATCGTCCTGCCCGCCACGTCCGTCTGCGAGTTTTGGGACGCCTTGGCGCGTCAGGGCGTGCGCCCCGCCGGCCTCGGCGCGCGCGACACGCTGCGCCTCGAAGCCGGTATGAATCTGTACGGCCAGGATATGGACGACAACGTCTCGCCGCTCGACGCCGGCCTCGCCTGGACCGTCGATCTGAGCTCGCCGCGCGACTTCGTCGGCCGGAGCAAGCTGGAAGCCGACGGCTCGCAAGCCGCGTTCGTCGGACTGATCCTGCTGAAGGAAAACGGCAAGGCGGCAGGCGTGCTGCGTGCTCATCAGAAAGTCGTCACGCCGCATGGCGAGGGCGAAATCACCAGCGGTACGTTTTCCCCCACGATGCAGGAATCGATCGCCTTTGCGCGCGTGCCGAAGGGCGTGCAGCCGGGCGACACCGTTCACGTTCAGATTCGTGACAAAAACGTCCCTGCAAGCGTGGTAAAACTGCCGTTCGTGCGCAACGGCAAGGTGCTCGCGGTTTAAGCAGCCGGCGCGTGCGTCACCACTTTGAAACACCACCAAATCACACCGCATAGGAGCATCCGATGAGCATCCCGGCCGATCTGAAATACACCGAATCGCACGAGTGGGTCCGCACCGAAGCGGACGGCACGCTGACGGTCGGCATCACCGACCACGCGCAGGAAGCGCTCGGCGACATCGTCTTCTTCGAAGTCCAGGAACTGGGCAAGACCGTCGACGCCGGCGACACCGTCGCCGTGATCGAGTCGGTGAAAGCCGCCTCCGATATTTACGCACCGGTCGCGGGCGAAATCATCGAAGCGAACCCGGCTGTTGCCGATACGCCGGACGGCGTCAACAGCGCGCCGTACGAAAACTGGCTCTTCAAGATCAAGCCGGTTGCGGGCGCATCGCTGGACCGCCTGATCGACGCAGATGCTTACTCGAAGTCGATCGGCGCCTGATTCACCGTACGTTGCACCTTTACGTTTAAACCCGACAGGCGCGGCGCGTCCGATTCAACCGTCGAACGGACGCCCGCACCGGCAGGAACACCTCATGAAGCTCGAACACCCGGATCGTCTGATGAACCGCACTCCTCTCTCGCTCGCCGCGCTCGAAGTGCATGACGCCTTCGCAGAACGGCACATCGGCCCGGATTCGGCCGACCAGCAGGCCATGCTCGAAGCCCTCGGCTTCGCGTCGCGCGCCGCGCTGATCGACGCCGTGATTCCGAAGACGATCCGCCGGGCCGAAACGCTGCCGCTCGGCCCCTTCGTGCAACCGAAAAGCGAAGCGGAAGCGCTCGCCGCGCTGCGCGAGCTGGCGGACAAGAACCAGGTGTTCCGCTCATACATCGGGCAAGGCTATTACAACGCGCACACGCCGGCGGTGATCCTGCGTAACGTGCTCGAAAATCCGGCGTGGTACACCGCGTATACGCCGTATCAGCCGGAAATCTCGCAGGGCCGTCTGGAAGCGCTGCTGAACTTCCAGCAGATGATCGTCGACCTGACGGGTCTGGCGATTTCGAACGCATCGCTGCTCGACGAAGCCACCGCCGCAGCCGAAGCGATGACGCTGCTGCAACGCGTCGGCAAGCCGAAGTCGAACGTGTTTTATGTCGCCGACGACGTGCTGCCGCAAACCATCGAAGTGGTGAAAACACGCGCCACGCCGGTCGGCATCGAAGTGAAAGTGGGTCCGGCCGCGGACGCCGCGAACGCGAATGCGTTCGGCGTGCTGCTGCAATATCCGGGCGTCAACGGCGACGTGCGCGACTACCGCGCACTCGCTGACGCGATCCACGCGGCGGGCGGCCACGTGGTGGTCGCCGCCGATCTGCTCGCACTGACCGTTCTGACGCCGCCGGGCGAATGGGGCGCGGACGTGGCCGTCGGCAACACGCAGCGTTTCGGCGTGCCGGTCGGTTTCGGCGGCCCGCACGCGGCTTACCTCGCCGTGCGCGACGAATTCAAGCGCCAGATGCCGGGCCGTCTCGTCGGCGTGACGGTCGACGCGCAAGGCAATCCGGCATTGCGTCTCGCGCTGCAAACGCGTGAACAACATATCCGCCGCGAAAAAGCGACCTCGAACGTGTGCACCGCGCAAGCGTTGCTCGCGATCATGGCCAGCATGTACGCGGTTTATCACGGCCCGCACGGTCTGAAAACGATCGCACTGCGGGTGAACCGCATCGCCGCATTGCTCGCCGAAGGCGCGAAGCAACTGGGCTACACGCTGGTCAACGAAACCTTCTTCGACACGCTGACGTTCGAAAGCGGCGCGCGCACCCAGGCGCTGCACGACGCCGCCAAAGCCCGGCGCATCAACCTGCGCCGCGTGAGCGACACGCAAGTCGGCCTGTCGGTCGACGAAACCACGACGCGCCACGATCTGGCCGACCTGCTTGCCGCGTTCGCGGAAGCCGCGGGCGCGCAAGACGTGCCGCAAGTCGATGCGCTCGACGCCGCCATCGCCGCGTCGAACACCGCGTCGGTGCCGGCCGCGCTGGAGCGCACCAGCGCGTACCTCACGCACCACGTGTTCAACCGTCATCATTCTGAAACGGAAATGCTGCGCTATCTGCGCAGCCTGTCGGACAAGGATCTCGCGCTCGACCGCTCGATGATTCCGCTCGGCTCGTGCACGATGAAGCTGAACGCCACCTCGGAAATGCTGCCAGTCACGTGGCCCGAATTCGGCCAGATCCATCCGTTCGCACCGGCTGAACAAACCGTCGGCTACCGCGAAATGATCGACCAGCTCGAAGAAATGCTGGTTGCGGCAACGGGTTACGCCGCGGTGTCGCTGCAACCGAACGCCGGTTCGCAAGGCGAGTACGCGGGCCTGCTGATCATCCACGCTTACCACGCATCGCGCGGCGAAGCGCATCGCAACGTCTGTCTGATTCCTGCTTCGGCGCACGGCACGAATCCGGCGTCGGCGCAAATGGCGGGCATGCAGGTGGTCGTGGTGGCTTGCGACGCGCAAGGCAACGTCGATATCGAAGACCTGAAGAAGAAGGCCGATCAGCACGCCGACAAGCTCGCGGCGATCATGATCACGTATCCGTCCACGCACGGTGTGTTCGAGGCGAATGTCCGCGAAATCTGCGAAATCGTGCATGCGCACGGCGGCCAGGTCTATGTGGATGGCGCGAACATGAACGCGATGGTCGGCCTGTGCGCGCCGGGCCAGTTCGGCGGCGACGTCTCGCACCTGAATCTGCACAAGACCTTCTGTATTCCGCACGGCGGCGGCGGACCGGGCGTCGGCCCGGTCGCGGTCGGCGCGCATCTCGCGCAATTCCTGCCCAATCAGATTGCAACGGGCTACGAGCGCGCGCCGAACGGTATCGGCGCGGTGTCGGGCGCACCGTACGGTTCCGCATCGATCCTGCCGATTTCGTGGATGTACATCGCGATGATGGGCGCGAAGAACCTCACCGCAGCCACCGAAACCGCAATCCTCAACGCGAACTACGTCGCGAAAAAACTCGCGCCGCATTATCCGGTGCTCTACTCGGGCCCGGGCGGACTGGTCGCGCACGAGTGCATTCTCGATCTGCGTCCGATCAAGGAAACCAGCGGCATCACCGTCGACGACGTCGCCAAGCGTCTCGCCGACTACGGCTTCCACGCACCGACCATGAGCTTCCCGGTGCCGGGCACGCTGATGGTCGAGCCGACCGAATCGGAATCGAAAGAGGAACTCGACCGCTTCATCGAAGCGATGATCGCGATCCGCGATGAAATTCGCGCCGTCGAGGAAGGCCGCTCGGACCGTGAAGACAATCCGCTCAAGCACGCGCCGCACACGGCAGCGGTGGTCATTGCCAACGAATGGAAGCATGCGTATGCGCGCGAAACCGCCGCGTACCCGCTGCCTACACTGATCGCGAAGAAGTACTGGCCGCCGGTCGGCCGGGCGGACAACGTGTATGGCGACCGCAATCTGTTCTGCTCCTGCGTGCCGATCGCCGACTACGAGTAAGCGTGTCCGCTAACCGCGCATCGCCCTGAAGGTTGTAAGCAGGCGTTGCGCGGTTCTGTCGCTCGGCTCCGCAAACGGCTAACATCTCACACCGAATCAGCCTAACGAGGAGTTTCGCATGGCGCGAAAGGTGCGATTGATGCAGAGCCGGACCGAAGCAACGCGAGCCCAGACATGGCAACAGGCTTGCACATTACTGCTGGCGAGCGCGGCGGTGCTGCTGCCGCTGCGGCAGGCGCAGGCCGCGATGAATTTTTGTGCAGCCCCCGCGTTGCAAACCAGTGAGCGCACGAATGCCGATCCGGGCGTCAAGGCGCTGGTGAGCAATGTGCAGGCACATCTGAACGACCCGCCGCATGCGGTGGCGAAACTGCATACCGAAGGCACGCTGCCACACGAAGGCATCTACGATCAAAGCGTCGAGGCGGAGAAGGATCTGGATCTGCTGCGCGACGCTGCGCTCGCCTGGCGCGCGACCAGTGACGACCGTTATCTGAAACTGGTCGACCGCTTGCTGTATGCGTGGGTCACGACTTATCAACCCAGTTTCAATCCGATCGACGAAACCCATTTTGAAGGCCTGATCCTCGCCTACGACATGACCGCGAGCGCGTTGCCGGTGAAAACGCGCAATGCATCAATGGCGTTCCTGACAAAGCTTGCGAGCGGCTACATCGCGCAAATCGACGCTCAGCCGCGGCCGCTCAAGGGCACGTCCCGCAACAACTGGCAAAGCCACCGGGTCAAACTGATCGCGATGGCCGCGTTCACGCTGGACAACCGCAAGATGATCAACGCGGCGCAGCGCCTGTTCGACGAGCACATCGGCGACAACATCGCACCGGACGGCTCGACCGTGGACTTCACCGAGCGCGACGCACTGCACTATGTCACGTACGACCTGCAGCCGCTCGTGACTGCGGCACTTGCCGCGCGCCGCCATAACCGCAACTGGTTGCCGGAGAAGGGCGCGAATGGCGCGTCGCTGGCTGCCGCGCTGAACTGGCTCACGCCGTATGCGGACGGCAGCAAGACGCATGAAGAATTCGTGCATTCGAGCGTTCCGTTCGATGCCAAACGTCGCGAAGCCGGGTTGCCCGGCTATTCGGGTCAATGGGATCCGAAAAACGCGACGGAGTTGTATCACCTGGCGGCGCGTCTGGACGGACGCTATACGCCGATCGCGCTGCAGCTCGCACCGACGCCGCCCGCGTGGCTCGCCGTGTGCTTACCGCTGCCGGCGCGCTAACCTTACTTTTATCAGCAGGAGCAGTAAATGGCAGTCAGCGTGTTTGATCTCTTCAAAATCGGCATTGGTCCGTCCAGTTCGCATACGGTCGGGCCGATGCGCGCGGCGCTGATGTTCGCGCAAGGGCTCGAACGCGACGGGCTGCTGGCTGCAACTGCCTCGGTGAAGGTCGACCTGTACGGATCGCTCGGCGCGACGGGCAAGGGGCACGGCACCGATCGCGGCGTGATGCTCGGCCTGATGGGCGACGCTCCCGACACAGTCGATCCCGACACCATCGCGCAACGGCTCGAAGCGGTGAAGACATCGCGCAAGCTCGCCTTGCTCGGCACGCACGACGTGCCGTTCGTGCAAAAAGATCACATTTCGTTTTATCGCCAGGCGCTGGCCGAGCATCCGAACGGCCTGAAACTGCGCGCGTTCGACGCGCAGGGCGAGACGCTGCGCGAATCGACATATTTGTCGGTGGGCGGTGGTTTTGTGGTGACGGCAGGCGCGCCGAACACGAAGGTGCTGAGCGCCGTCGAACAGTTGCCGCATTCGTTTCGCAGCGGCAGCGAACTGCTCGCGTTATGCAAATCGACCGGCAAGAGCATCGCGCAATTGATGTGGGACAACGAGCGCGTCTGGCATACGGAAGAGGAGACACGCGCGGGCCTGCTGAAGATCTGGGGCGTGATGCAATCGTGCGTGTCGCGTGGTTGCGGCATCAACAATCCCGATGCGGACGGCAATTTGCCCGGTCCGTTCCAGGTCAAGCGCCGGGCACCACAGTTGTATCGTGCGTTGGCGGGTCATCCTGAGCTGGCGCTGCGCGATCCGCTGTCGATGGTCGACTGGATCAATCTCTACGCCATCGCCGTGAATGAAGAAAACGCCGCCGGTGGCCGCGTGGTGACGGCGCCGACCAACGGCGCGGCCGGCATCATTCCGGCGGTGCTGCACTACTACACGCGCTTCATGCCGGGTTCGAACGAGCAGGGCGTGATCGACTTCCTGATGACGGCGGCCGCAATCGGCATTCTGTACAAGCTGAACGCGTCGATTTCCGGCGCGGAAGTAGGCTGCCAGGGCGAGGTGGGCGTGGCCTGCTCGATGGCCGCCGGTGGGCTCGCAGCAGTGATGGGCGGGACGCCGGAGCAAGTCGAGAATGCGGCCGAAATCGGCATGGAGCATAACCTCGGACTCACCTGCGATCCGGTCGGCGGCATGGTGCAGATTCCCTGTATCGAGCGCAATGCGATGGGCTCGGTGAAAGCCGTGAATGCCGCACGCATGGCACTGCGCGGTGACGGCACGCATTATGTGTCGCTCGACTCCGTAATCAAGACGATGATGCAGACCGGCGCCGATATGAAGACGAAGTACAAGGAAACGTCGCGCGGCGGGTTGGCGGTGAATATTGTCGAGTGTTGACGCAGCGGGGCACGCGGTTGCGCTGCGCCGTGACATCGGACACGCGCTCGGCGTAAGCTGTCGGTGCGCCCATCGGCGTTGATAGACAACCCGATGCGGCAAGCACCCGCCTGCACCGATCTCACCCATCGTCACGCCTGGAGGCTTCATCGCAATGCCGCTTGCTTCTGAATCTTCTTCCACTATCCAAACCACCGGCGCGCGTCTCGTCGTCGACGCCTTGCTGACGCATGGCGTCGAGCGTGTTTTTTGTGTTCCCGGCGAGAGCTTTCTCGCGGTGCTCGATTCGCTGCACGACGAAACAGATCGCATCCAGACCATCGTCTGCCGGCATGAAGCGGCGGCCGCGAACATGGCCGAAGCAGTCGGCAAATTGACCGGACGCCCCGGCGTCGCGATCGTCACGCGCGGACCGGGCGCAACGCATGCCTCGATCGGCGTGCACACCGCGTTTCAGGACTCCACGCCGATGATCCTGCTGATCGGCCAATGCGCGCGCGAACATCTCGACCGCGAGGCTTTCCAGGAAATCGACTATCGGCGCATGTTTGGGCAGATGGCCAAATGGGTCGCGCAAATCGACGATCCGAAGCGGATTCCCGAATACCTGAGCCACGCGTTTCACACAGCGACGTCGGGACGCCCAGGGCCAGTCGTGTTGTCGTTGCCGGAAGATGTGTTGAGCGACGCCTGCGAAGCAGTGGCTGGCGCGCCCAGTTACAAGCGTGTGGCAGCCTCGCCGTCCGCGGCTCAGATGGACGAGTTGCGTCGCTTGCTGGAAGGCGCGCAACGCCCGATGGTCGTTGCCGGCGGCAGCGGTTGGACGCCTGACGCATGTGCCGACCTGCGGCGCTTCGTCGAGAATTGGCAATTGCCGATTGGCCTCGCGTTCCGCTTCCAGGACACGCTCGACAACGAGCATCCGAACTATGCGGGCGATGTCGGCCTCGGTATCAATCCGGCGCTTGCTCAACGCATCCGCGACGCGGACCTGCTACTCACGCTCGGCCCGCGTTTGGGCGAAGCAACCACGAACGGCTACACGCTACTCGACATCCCGAAAACGAAGCAGACGCTGGTGCATGTGCATCAAGGCGCCGAGGAATTGGGCCGGGTCTATGCCGCCGACTTGCCGATCGTCTCCGGCATGCCGGAACTGGCGGCATTGCTTGCCGCGCTCGAACCATCCACCGGGAAACTCGCATGGAGCGGCGCCGCGGAAGAGGCCCATCGCGCGTATCTCGACTGGCGCAAACCACGCCCGATTCCCGGCGACGTGCAAATGGGTGAAGTGATCCAGCAGTTGCGCGCGCATCTGCCGGAAGACGCGATCCTCACCAACGGCGCAGGAAACTACGCAACGTGGTTGCATCGGCATTTCTCGTATCGGCATTTCCGCTCGCAGCTTGCACCAACCAGCGGCGCGATGGGTTACGGCGTGCCGGCGGCAATCGCGGCGAAATCGCTTTACCCGCAACGCGCAGTGGTCGCATTGGCCGGAGACGGCTGTTTCATGATGGCGGCGCAGGAGCTCGCCACTGCGATGCAATACGATCTGCACGTGATTTTTATCGTGGTGAACAACAACCACTTCGGCACGATCCGGATGCATCAGGAACGGCATTATCCGAACCGCGTACACGGCACCGGCCTCACGAATCCTGACTTTGCGGCATTTGCAAAATCGTTCGGCGCGCACGGCGAAACAGTGGAACGGACCGAGGATTTTCTGCCGGCACTCCAGCGCTCGATGGAAGCGAACCGCGCGGCGGTGATCGAGATTCGCATGCCGCAGGAGGCGAGTACGCCGGGTGCGACGTTGGAACAGATTCGCGAGCAGGGCAGGAAACTGCGCGCGTCGGATTCGTAGACTCGCATGCCGATCGCCCAAAGGAGTGCGCGCCGATGCCATTGCGGCAACAGCGCGTTTTCCATCGTTTTGTGCGGCACGGCCGCTGCCGCACAGGTCGCCTCGTCATTCTTCACACAGGCGACGTCTCCTCTCTAACGCGTCTCCTCAGCGTCGGCTTCCTCGCGCAAAGCGACACCGAAACTCTGCAACACCGGCGCGTTTTCACACGCCACATAGGTCGCGTCCTGGTCGCCCGTATTGCCATGCTGATGCCACGCCCACACGGGCACATACAGCGCGTCGCCGGCCTGCCACTCGACGCGGTGCGAGCCGATGCGCGACCAGCCACGGCCCGCAGTGACGTAAATCAGCGTTTCGTAATTGTGCCGATGCAAGCGCGACGTCTGTCCCGGCTTGAGTCCGCCAATGGTCATGCTCAACACGCGCGACGGCAAGTCCACCAGCGCAACGGGATGCTGACGTTCCGCTGAAAACGCCGCGTCGTTGCCGCCCAGCACGTTGCGATGCACGACCTTGTCCGGCACCTGCGCTTCGAGCACCGCCGGCACGCGCGGAAAATCGACTGAACTGAAGCGGTCCCGCTCGCTCATTGCGCGCCTCCGGCCATCAGACGGTCGAACAGGCGTAGACGCGCATTGAGCGCGGCCTCGCCCGCGCTGACCATCGTGACCACCGACGCCGGATCGTCGGCGACCATCCGCGCCATGATGTCGCGCATGGTGTCGGCATGGCCGTCATCACACTCGATATGAAGCGTAAAAAACCCGAGTCGCTCACGCGGCACGCCGGCCTGCACGAACCCCTCGACGATATCGGCGTAGAACACCGGAACGATCGCTTCCGCCCCCAGGCACAGCGCGCCCAGCCCGTTCGCCGGATCGGTCTGGCGGCACAGCATGTACATGGTGTCGATCAGATTTTGCGTCTCCGGGTAAACGGGTTCGTCCGCCGGATTCACGCCGAGATCGGCGAGCATTTCACGGTACAGCTTCGAGTGCGGCGTGGGACTGTCTTCCGCGAGGCCGATTTCCTCCAGCAGGTTGCCGGCGAGCCGCAAGCAGTCGTCGCCCGAGCGCAGGTTCGCCATCAGCGCGGAGAGGAAGCGGGTGAAGTGCTCGCCGTACTTCGCATGTTGAGTGAGCAGCCGGTTGAGTCGCGGCCGACCGATTGTTCCGGCACGGCACGCGGCAAGGAAAGGATGCACCGAAATTCTCGCCTTCAATTCTTCCTGCGTGTCGCCGATTACGTCCGTCGAAAAAACCGCTTCTTCAATAGCAAACATAGTTTCCTCATTAGAATAATTAATCCGCGTTGCCGCCGCAGGAAAAACATTTTTATTCAGTGGCTGGCCAACACAGAGTTCAATCGACATCGAACTCAATCACCATAGCAGGCCCGTCTGGATTGGCTCTGAATGGATGCGGGTCAATTGATAATTGGCAATCAGCCTATTAGGACGCACGGTTTAATCAGGAATATTCCGGAATCAGCAAGTGAGAAATAGGAACGTAAAAAGATGCCGCACGAGGCCCAATAAAAAAGCCCCGCGGGCAGAACCCGCGGGGCTTTTTTTAACTGGCGCGGCGCGCCCGGAATTTCACTTCACATTCCAGGCAACACCCGCCGGATCGGGACGCGTGGGACCGCTTACTTGCCGCCCACGCTTTGCAGCGTCGTCCACTTGCCGTCGACAACCTTGTACAGCGTGATGCCGCCGTTCTTCAGGTCGCCCTTGCTGTCGTACGCGAGGTTCGCGGCCGTCACGGCCGGCATCGACGTCTTCGCGAGCACCGGCAGATACTTCGCCGGATCGGTCGAATTAGCCTTCTTCATTGCGTCGAACATTGCCATTGCGCCGTCGTAGGCATACGGCGAGTACGTTTGCACGTCTTCGTTGAAGCGCTTCTTGTACTTCGCGACGTAGTCCTTGCCACCCGGCATTTCTTCCAGCGGCAGGCCGGCGAGCGACGCCACCGTGCCGTTCGCCGCGTCACCCGCGATCTGGATGAAGGTCGGCGTGTGGACCATTTCGCCGCCCATCAGCGGCGCCTTGATGCCCAATGCCTTCATCTGCTTGACCATCGGTGCCGCTTGCGAATCCGCGCCGCCGTAATAGATCAGGTCCGGGTTGACCGACTTCAGCTTGGTCAGGATCGACTTGAAGTCGACAGCCTTGTCGTTCGTGTACTCACGATCGACGATCGTGCCGCCCGCTGCCTTCGCAGCCTTCTCGAACTGATCCGCCAGACCTTGGCCGTAAGCCGTGCGGTCGTCGACGATCGCGATCTTCTTCACGCCCAGGCTCTTCACCGCGAACGCGCCGGCGACCGAACCTTGCTGCGTGTCGGACGTCATCATGCGGAACGTGGTCTTGAAGCCTTGCTGCGTGTACTCAGGCGCCGTCGCCATGGCGATTTCGGGGATGCCCGCGTTCGCGTAAATGCGCGAAGCCGGAATCGTGGTGCCCGAGTTGAAGTGGCCGAGCATGCCCTTGATGCCGTCGTCCACCAGCTTCTGTGCAACGGTCGTACCAGTGCGCGGGTCAGCCTGGTCGTCGGCCGAATCCAGCACGAAACGAACCTGCTTGCCGCCGATCACCGGCTTGGTGGCGTTCATGTCTTCCACAGCCAGCGTGATGCCGTTCTGGAAGTCTTTGCCGTAGTGCGCCTGTGCGCCCGTCATCGGACCGGCAAAGCCGATCTTCACGTCTTCAGTCGATTGAGCGTTGGCCGTCCCCGCCAGCGACATTGCCGCAACCAGTGCTGCGCCTGCCAGCTGTTTCATCTTGTATTGCATAGCTTCTCCTTGGTACCAGGTATGGATGGAGCGGTTTTTCGGGGTCGCCGTACCGCTTCCGTTCTATTGAAGGATCAATGAGGTTCGCTCAACCGATCGTCATCAAATTTGCATTGCCGCCTGCTGCCGCGGTATTCACACTGACCGAGCGTTCCGTCAACAGACGCTCGAGCGCGTAGTCTTCATCGCCGCTTTCCAGCGCGCGCGCCGCGACGCCCTGCACCGAAACGATCGGCCCCGGACGTTTCGCGACTTCCTTCACCAGCGCGAGCAGTTCGTCGCTATCGCCTTCGAACAGCACCGCGTCGAACGGCGTATCGGCACTCTTCTTCACGCTTGCGTAGGACTTCAACGCAGCGGGCAATTGCGATACCAATTGTTCACCCGCCGCGCCTTCGAACAGCGCGCGATTTCCCGTAGCCAGCGCTGCGGCGAACTGCACGCGCGCGCCGCTGGCCGTCGCGGCGATGCACAGCACCGTGCCGCGCGCGCCGAGCGTGTACGTGTTGCGCTCGCCCGTGGGGCCCGACAACACCGCCGTTGCGCCCGCCGGTATATGCGACAGATAACCGTCACAGCGCGCGGCCAGCACCGGCTGCTGTTCGCTGATCAGCCAGTCGCGCAGTGCCGTCAACGCGGCGGACGGATTGTCGCCGCGATTATCCCCGTTCGGGCCCGCTTGCGGTACATCGGCGATCAACGACTGCGCGAGCGACTTCGGCAAGCCCGCAGGACGCGTCGCCAGCAGACGTTGCAGATACAGCGCGCCACCCGCTTTCGGCCCCGTGCCCGACAAACCCTCGCCGCCGAACGGTTGCACCCCCACCACCGCGCCGATCACGTTGCGGTTCACGTAGATGTTGCCGACATGCGCGCGGCTGATCACGTGAGCAATGGTTTCGTCGATCCGCGTATGGATACCGAGCGTGAGGCCGTAGCCCGTCGCACGGATCTGCTCGAGCAGCTTGTCCAGCTGACTGCGGCGGTAACGCACCACGTGCAGCACCGGGCCGAACACTTCACGCTTCAATTCGTCGATGCTGTCGAGCTCGATCAGCGTCGGCGGAACAAACGTGCCTTGTGCGCCGCCTTCCGGCATCGGCAGTTGCTCGACCTTACGGCCTTTCTCGCGCATCGCCGCGACGTGCGCGTCAATCCCGCGTTTGGCGTCGAGATCGATCACGGGGCCCACGTCGATCGACAGACGATCCGGATTGCCCACCGACAGTTCGCGCATTGCGCCGGTCAGCATTTCCAGCGTGCGGTCCGCCACATCTTCCTGCAGACAAAGAACGCGCAACGCGGAACACCGTTGACCGGCGGAATCGAACGACGACTGCAGCACGTCCGCGACCACCTGCTCGGCGAGCGCCGACGAGTCGACGATCATCGCGTTCTGACCGCCGGTTTCGGCGATCAACGGAATCGGCTTGCCTTCCGGATCGAGGCGGTTCGACAGCGTCTTGTTGATCAGACGCGCGACTTCGGTCGAACCGGTGAACATCACCGCGCGGGTGCGCGGATCGGCCACCAACGCGGCGCCGACCGTTTCGCCGTCGCCCGGCAGCAGTTGCACGGCGCCCGCCGGCACGCCGGCTTCGCGCAGAATGCGCACAGCTTGCGCGGCGATCAGCGGGGTTTGTTCCGCCGGCTTCGCAAGCACGGTGTTGCCGGCCGCCAAGGCCGCCGCTACCTGGCCCATGAAAATCGCCAGCGGGAAGTTCCACGGGCTGATACACACCACCGGGCCGAGCGGACGGTGCGTGTCGTTGGAGAATTCGTTGCGGATCTGCGTCGAGTAGTAGCGCAGGAAATCGATCGCTTCGCGGATTTCCGCGACGGCGTTCGCCAGCGACTTGCCGGCTTCCCGCACGACGAGACCCATCAGCGTGTGCATCTGCGCTTCGAGCAGATCGGCGGCACGTGCGAGGCAATCGGCGCGAGCCTCGACCGGTGTGGCTTGCCAGATCGGCGCGGCGGCAACGGCGTGCGCCAATGCCGCGCTCACATGTTCCGACGTCGCTTCGACAACCGTGCCGACGAGGTCGCGATGATCGGCCGGGTTGCGCACGTCACGTGCGACACCGACGGCGATCTCATTGTCTTCGAGCATCGGCGCGGCGCGCCACGGGTGATGCGCGCTCGCCAGCAACGCGGAGGACAGCGAGGCCAGGCGGTGTTCGTTCGACAGATCGAGACCCATCGAATTGAGACGCTCGGCACCGAACAGATTGCGCGGCAGCGGAATCTTCGCGTGCGGCGCGCCGAGCGGCACGATCTTCGAGGCTTCGTCGACCGGATCGGCGATCAGGTCCTTGATCGCGACGCTTTCATCGGCGATGCGGTTCACGAACGACGTGTTCGCGCCGTTTTCCAGCAGACGGCGCACGAGGTATGCGAGCAGCGTTTCGTGCGTGCCGACCGGGGCGTACACGCGGCACGGACGGTTCAGCTTGTCGCGGCCGGTGACTTCCTCGTACAGCGGTTCACCCATGCCGTGCAGGCACTGGAACTCGTACTGGCCAGGGTAGTAGTTGTTGCCCGCGAGGTGGTAGATCGCCGACAGCGTGTGCGCATTGTGCGTGGCGAACTGCGGATAGACTGCGTCCGGTGCGCCGAGCAGCTTTTTCGCGCAGGCGAGGTACGACACGTCCGTGTAGATCTTGCGCGTGTACACCGGATAGCCTTCCAGGCCATCCACTTGCGCGCGCTTGATTTCGGTATCCCAGTACGCACCCTTCACAAGGCGGACCATGATGCGGTGACGGCTGCGGCGCGCCAGATCGATCAGGTATTCGATCACGAACGGGCAGCGCTTCTGATACGCCTGCACGACGAAACCGATACCGTTCCAGCCGGCCAGTTCCGGATCGAAGCACAATGCTTCGAGCAGATCGAGCGAGATTTCGAGGCGATCGGCTTCTTCCGCGTCGATATTCAGGCCGATGTCGTAGCGGCGCGCGAGGATCGCCAGCGAGCGCACGCGCGGCAGCAGTTCGCTCATCGTGCGTTCCTGCTGCGAACGTGAATAGCGTGCATGCAGCGCCGACAGCTTGATCGAGATGCCCGGGCCTTCGTAAATGCCGCGGCCGCCGGCGGCCTTGCCGATCGCGTGGATCGCCTGTTCGTACGACGCGTAGTAGCGCTGCGCGTCGGCTTCGGTGGTCGCCGCTTCGCCGAGCATGTCATACGAGTAGCGGAAGCCGCGCGCTTCGTATTTGCGGCTGTTGGCCAGCGCTTCGGAGATGTTCTCGCCGGTGACGAACTGTTCGCCCATCAGGCGCATCGCCATGTCGACGCCCTTCCTGATCAGCGGCTCGCCGCCCTTGCCGATCAGGCGCGTGAGCGCCGACGAGAGGCTTGCCTCGCTGTTGGTCCCCACCAGCTTGCCGGTGATCATCAAGCCCCACGTCGCGGCATTGACGAACAGCGACGGCGCCTGACCGACGTGCGACTTCCAGTCGCCCTTGCTGATCTTGTCGCGGATCAGCGCGTCGCGCGTGGCGCGATCGGGGATGCGCAGCAGTGCTTCGGCGAGGCACATCAGCGCCACGCCTTCCTGGCTCGACAACGAGAATTCGTGGATCAGCCCTTCGACGCCACCGCCTTTGCTCTTCGTGCGCAGCGTTTCGACCAGCTTGCCGGCCATGGCCTGCACATCGCCCGCGAGATTGGCCGGCAGACGCGCCTGACCGAGCAGGAACGGCACGCATTCCGGCTCGGGACGGCGATACGCCGCGGTGATCGCCGCGCGCAGCACCGATTGCGGTTGCACGTTCTGCGCGAATTCGAGGAACGGATGCGATGCGCTGTCTTCGTCGTGCTCCACCGCCGCGCCGTCGGCCAGATCGGCCGAGCCCGTGTGGCCCGACAGTTCTGGGGGTAACTGACCGTGTTCGATCTTTTCGAGGTATGCGAAGATCGCCTGCTTGATCAGCCAGTGCGGAGTACGTTCGAGGCGCGTAGCGGCATCTTTCAGCCGGGAACGCAGGAGGTCGTCGACCTTGACGCCGAGGGTGGTGCTAGCCATGTTTCCTTCTTCGGATACCAGACGAATAGCTGGCAAGAGACTAAAAGTTGTGCGAATCGTACGCCTCCCAATAAAAAGGTGCAACCATGCACCACGCATGGTTGCACCTTCGTGCAAGCCTTATATGACGGGGGTTTGCGCCGGATAGCGCCGTACGCGGCACGCGCGGTTGCGATCGGTACTTTCCCTGGCGTGATTCTTTTCGCTTTTACCCTTATCAGATTGCTCTGCGCGCCGTTATACGGATCATGGGTGGCGGCGGCCTCACGGCACGCACATAAAAAGCGGTACGGGGTTTTAGAGGACGGGTGAAATGGAAAAGTGGTTGGTCATACTGGGCATCTGGGCGATGTGCGCGATGTGCGCGGTGCTGTTCATCCGTGGCGCGACGGGTGGTTCGGGCAAACGCACGGCCGCGGATGGACGCGCGCGTCCGGCCTCACGCGCCTCGGCAGGCGACGTGCGGGCAGCGGCGAACGATTGAGCGGTTGAATCTGGCGGCTCGCCATGGCCATAGCGATGCCGGTCCCGATCCCGATGCCGATCCCGATTGAGGTCTCGACCAGGATCTCGATTAACGCAACAAACAGTGAATGGGCGCCCCCGGGCTCAACCGGTGGCGACGTCGACGCGCGCGTCAGAAGTGCGCGATCGGCTCGAACTGCGCGCAGGCGTCATCAGGCGAAACGAACTGGTCGTGCAAACGGCAAAGCCGGCTATCCGCCACGCTCGCGCCGAACCCGGAACTGAACACGGCGAGGCCCGGAATGCTCTGCTCCAGTGAATGCCGATCCTCGGCGCGATACCGGCAGCTCGCACAGCGCGGCGCGCACGCGTCTCCGCGTGCCTGGGCCGTGCCGGCAATGCGGACAGCCTCGCTCATTACGAGCCCTGTCCCAAGCTATTCCAGTACGGTGCGAACACGTGCGCGGACAGCGCGTAGCCGATGGCGATATTGACGACCACGCCCGCCGTGAAGGCCAGAAACGGTTTCAGGCCGGTGGCCGACAACGCGCGCAAACGCGTGGTCAGGCCGATGCTCAGAAAACAGAACGTGAACGCCCACGTGCGCAGCGCGGTAATCGGCGCGACGAATTCGGGTGTGACCACCTTGCGGTAATCGGCCAGCGAGTAGTGGCTGGCAATCCACGTCACCAGAGCGGATGCGATCACGAAGCCGATCACGAATTTCGGGAAACGCGCCCAGATATCGCCTGCCTTGGCGCTGGATTTGACGCCGCTGTCCTGCGATTCCCAGCGCGTGGTCGCCACAATCGCCAGCACGAAGGCCCAGATGCCGATCCAGATGTCGCGGCCCACCACCTTCATCAGCGTAAACGCCTGCAGCGACGCCTCCGGCGCGCCCGCAATAGCACCGCCCGCGTGCTTCGCAAAGTCGCCATACGCTTGCGCGGCGGCAATGCCCGCCGCGTCGGCGAATTCGGAGGTGCCGATCCATGCGCCGGCGACCGCTGTCGATAGTCCCAGCGAGCGCGACGCGAACGGCAGCACGAAGATCATCACGATCGCCCACAACACGACCAGCGTGATCGCCACCGACGCCTGTTCGCGCTTGGCCCGCACGGCGCCGGCAATCGCAATCGCCGCCGAGACACCGCACACTGCGCCGCCCACACCGAGCACGGCCGCGAACCGCCGGTCGAGGCCCAGCGCCTTGCCGGCAAAAAAGATCACAAAGAATGTCACGAGCGAGACGATGGTCGCCTGGCCGACCGCGACCGGCCCCGCCCAAACCAGCAACGTGAACGGCAGCGTCGCACCGAGCAGCACGATGCCGACCTTGATGTAAAACTCCACACGCAGACCGGCGGAGAACCACTCGGGCAAGGTGAAGACATTCGAGATCAGCAGGCCGAGCGCCAGCGCCACCAGCGGCGGCTCTAGGTTGTACTTCGACGCATTGACCCACGCGCCCAGCGTGAAGATCAAAGCCGATGCAATGAACAGGATCAGGAACGACGCGAGGAACGCGCCGATCCGCTGCTTCAACGCGGCAAGACTCGCGCCGAACAGCACGGCGAACACAACGAACAGCGCGACATAAGCCGGCAGACGCTTACCGATGTCCTGCGCGGCTTGCGCCACGCTCGACCATTTGGCCGGCGCTACCGCCAACCACTTGATGCTGCTGCCCGAGGCGAATAGCCCCCAGGCAATCACGATCACCAGCAGGCCGATCCAGACGGCCCACCAGTCTTCGGTGGAAAACAGACCGCCGCCGTGCGCGCTTTGGCCACTGCGATCTTTGCCGGGCGCCGCGCCGGTCGGCAGCGTTTGATTGGTATCGCTCATCGTCATGCCCCGAGTGAGTAGAGGTACATCGGCGCGGGAATGTTGGAGTTGTGCCTAACGATGCGCCGATTCGGCGAAATATAGGCGAGCGGCGGCGCAAAACGAAACGACCATTCGCTCTATGAATATGACTGAAAGGAGTAACGAGCAACGCCACGGGCGGCGCGGCGAAGGGTGTCGGGCGGCAGGCGTCAGATGTCGAGCGGGTCGACTTCAAGGTTCCAGCGCAGCACGCCTTTCAGTGTGCGCAACATCGGTTGCCACGCGCGCAACGTAGCCTGTAGTGCGCCCCGCGATGCGCTTTCAATCAGCAATTGCGCGCGATGCACGTGCATCACCTTGACGATGGTGAGCGGCACCGCGTCATAGACCGTCACGCGCTCGGCGGCCGGGATCTGCGTCAGCACGGCGGCCGCCTGTTGCAGGAAGGCAAGCGCGGCTTCGAGTGTGCGACCTTCGGCGCGGAGCAGCGCCTGATAGACGAATGGCGGCAAGTGAGCGTCACGCCGTTCGGCCAGCGTCGAACTGGCAAAGCCGACGTAGTCGTGCCGGCCCAATGCGTGGTACAGCGCATGGCGCGGATAGCGTGTCTGCACCAGCACTTCGCCCGGCAAACCGGCGCGGCCGGCGCGACCGCTCACCTGCATCAATTGCGCGAAGAGCCGTTCGCTCGCGCGGAAGTCGTGCGAGAACAACGCTGTGTCCGCGTTCAGCACGCCGACCAGCGACACGCGCTGGAAGTCGTGGCCCTTCGCAATCATCTGCGTGCCGACCAGGATATCGACCTCGCCCGCGTGGACGTCGGAAAACAGCGCCTGCGCGCTGCCTTTGCGGCGCGTGCTGTCGGCGTCGATGCGCAGCACGCGGGCGCCGGGCACGGCGCTCGCCAGGGTTTCTTCAACGCGCTGGGTGCCGCGTCCCATCGGCGCGATGTCGACATTGCCGCACTCCGGGCACGAACGCGGAATGCGCGCTTCCCAACCACAGTGGTGGCAGCGCAGCGCGCGCTCGGGTTTGTGCAACACGACGTAGGCGCTGCAACGCGGGCAGCCTGCCACCCAGCCGCAGGCATCGCAGGCGAGCTGCGGCGCGTAACCACGCCGGTTGAGAAATACGAGGCTCTGCTCACCGCGCTCGAGCCGCAACTTCAGCGCCGCGATCAACGGCCCGGATAAACCTTCCACCGAGGCCCGTCCGCGCCGGCGCTCTTCTTCCAGATCGATCAGCCTGACGGTCGGCAAAACGGCGTCTGCGACTGCCCGGCGCGACAGGGTCAGCCGCTTATAGCGTCCCTGATCCGCCTGCCACCAGCTTTCCAGCGACGGCGTGGCCGAGCCGAGCACCACCGGCAAAGCGAGTTGTTTGGCGCGATAGATCGCCAGATCGCGCGCCGAGTAGCGCAGGCCTTCCTGCTGCTTGTAGGCCGGATCGTGTTCCTCATCGACGACGATGATCGCGAGTTTCGGCAGCGAGGCAAGTACCGCGAGCCGCGTGCCTAGCACGATGCGGGCGCGCCCGGTGTGCGCGGCAAACCAGTTGCGGGCCCGCTCGCCTTCCGCAAGACCGCTGTGCAGCGTGACGATCGAGGCGCCTTCCAGCGCGGCAAAGCGCGCACGGAAGGCCGACTCGAACTGCGGCGTCAGATTGATTTCCGGGACGAGGACGAGTGCCTGCGCGTCGGGCTTCGCGGCCAGAATCTCTGCGAGCGCTCGCAGATAGACCTCCGTTTTGCCGCTTCCCGTCACGCCGTGCAGCAGGAATGGCGCAAAACCGTTCGCGTCGCGGATCGCTTCGACTGCGCTCGCCTGCTCGTCGGTGAGGGTGGGCAGGACGGGCGCCGGCGTATCCGGCGACGCGGGAGCGGCGAGTACCTCGGCGGCTTCGATCACCTCCAGCGCAACCCAGCCTTCGGCTTGCCATGCGTCCAAGGTTGCAATGGCTTTGGGGTGGAGCGCGCGAGCGTCGGCGGCGACCAGAAATTCGGCTTCGACGAGAGCCGAGGCGAGCTTGCGCAACGCGCTGGCGCGCGCAGGCAAAGCATCGGGCAGCGCGGTGCGGCCCGCCGGCGTCAGGCTGTAACGCTCTTCCGGCACGAAGAGGCGCGACCAGCGTGACGCATCCCGCAGGGCTTGCGGCAACGCGGGCAGCGCGACTTCTCCAAGGCCGCGTTGATAATAGTCAGCGGCGAAGGCGCTGAGACCCAACCATTCGGCCGACACCGGCGGACAGGCAGCACAGACCGCGCTAACGGCCCGCAGGCGCTCCGCCGGCACATCACTGTGAGTGGTCACTTCGCATACGAGGCCGACCACGTGACGCTTGCCGAACGGCACGCTGACCAACATGCCCGGCGCGACAGGTTCGGGCGTGTCGCAACGGTAGTCGAACAAGGTCGGCAGCGGATGATCCAGCGCGACGCGAACGAAAACGTCACTCACGCGGCGCTGCGGACCAGGTACATGGCTGCGGCACGACGCCGCGCCACAGCGTTCATTACACACACGGCAAACCCGTCGAAGTTAAAGTAAAACTTCAATTTCCGCGCTAAGTTTTGGATTCGGCTGAACAATTGCAATCGGTCCGCGTGCCTGTGGATAACTTTGTTGAGAACTTCGCTCGAATGGGCCGGGAACCGCGCCGCAGCGGCGTTCTGTGGGGTTTCGCACATTTTGTCGCGAGCCCCCGAAACCCTTGCCAGACAAGGCTGAGATCAAAAGCGCCGGCAATGTGCAAGGGCTGGGGCACGACGAAAGCTTCTACCGCGCCGCAGCGTGAACAATGTGCATAAGTCAAGTCTTGACTTTCGTGGGAGCGCCATCTGACGGCCCCCTGCGTACAAATATTCCCTTAGACCGAGAGCCCAGTTCGCCGCATTGCAGCAAAAATGGCAACGATTTCGGCGTCAGGTTGGTGCATGCGCGCCGCTGCGAATCGCCCGGCTATGCCGATGGACTTCGTCTACGAGTTCGGCGACGTTCTCCGGCGGCGTGAACTGCGAAATGCCATGGCCGAGATTGAAAATGTGGCCCGGATGATTCCCGAAGCTGTCGAGCACAGCGCGCGCCTCCATGCGGATCGAGGCCGGCGGCGCAAACAGCACCGAAGGATCGATATTGCCCTGCAGCGCCACCTTACTGCCCACGCGCTCGCGGGCTCGGCCCAGGTTCACGGTCCAGTCGAGACCGACCGCGTCCACACCCGTATTGGCGATCTCGTCGAGCCACAAGCCGCCGCCCTTCGTGAAGGTGATCACCGGCACTTTTTCGCCGTCGTGATCGCGCTTCAGCTGGCTCACGACCTGCTTGATGTACTGCAGCGAGAAGCGTTGGTACACGCCGTCTGCGAGCGCCCCGCCCCACGTGTCGAAAATCATCACGGCTTGCGCACCGGCTTCGATTTGCGCATTCAGATATGCCGCAACCGACTTTGCGTTGACGTCGAGAATCCGATGCATCAGGTCCGGGCGGGCATACAACATGGATTTGACGGTGCGGAAATCCGCCGACCCGCTGCCTTCGACCATGTAGCACGCCAAGGTCCACGGGCTGCCTGAAAAACCGATCAGCGGCACGCGCTGACGGCCTTGCGCGTCAATGAGCGCGGTGCGGATTTCGCGCACTGCGTCGGTTACGTAGCGCAGCGTGGCGTCGATATCCGGCACAGCCAGGCGTGCGACGTCGTCTTCAGTGCGCACCGGTCGGGCGAATTTCGGCCCCTCGCCGGCGACGAATTCGAGACCCAGTCCCATGGCGTCCGGCACGGTCAGGATGTCGGAAAACAGGATCGCGGCGTCGAGCGGATAACGCTCCAGCGGCTGCAGCGTCACCTCCGTTGCGTACGCCGGGTTCTTCGCGAGACCAAGGAAACTGCCCGCACGAGCCCGCGTGGCGTTGTATTCCGGCAGATAGCGGCCAGCCTGCCGCATCAGCCAGATCGGCGTGTAGTCGGTCGGCTGGCGCAGCAGCGCGCGCAGGAAAGTATCGTTCAGGAGTTTATGGGCCACGTTGCGTACGACTGAAGGCAAAGGGGCATTTTACCGGAGCCGGCTCGCCGCATCGTGCTTGATCCGGGCAATAACGCTCACACACGTCGCTCGCGGCCGCTTTTCTCGCTGCGCCGTGCGCTGCCGTGACTCAGCTGAACGGCCAATGTTCAAGCGCGAATTGCCGGGCTATCATCCGACGGCCTTACCAAACAATTACGCGCAACCAAGGAGACTCGATGAACAAGGCAGCACTCGCACTGCTCGGCGTTTTGACCGGTGTTTTGATGCACGCAGGCGTGGCCCAGGCACAGACCGGTCCCACAGCCGCGGCGCCCTCCCGGCTCGACGAAATCCTCGCGCGCGGCACACTGCGCGCGTGTACGACCGGTGACTACAAGCCGTACTCGTTTTACAAGGCAGACGGCCAGTTCGAAGGTATCGATATCGACATGACCGAGTCGCTCGCCAAATCGCTCGGTGTGAAGGCTGAGTTCGTCAAAACGTCGTGGTCGAACCTGATGAACGACTTCGTCGCGAAGTGCGACATTGGCGTGGGCGGGGTTTCGCCAACGCTCGAGCGTCAGAAGCGCGCGTTTTTCACCCAGGCGTACATGATCGACGGCAAAACGCCGATCGTCCGGTGCGACGACGTCAACAAGTATCAGACGGTAGCGCAGATCGATCAGCCGGCGACCCGCGTTATCGTCAATCCGGGTGGCACCAACGAGCGTTTTGCCAAGCAGTATTTCCCGCACGCGAATCTGACCGTCTATCCGGACAATGTGACGATCTTCAAGCAGATCCTCGCCGGCAAGGCCGATGTCATGGTGACGGATGCGTCAGAGACCCTGCTGCAGCAGAAGCTGAATCCGGGTCTTTGCTCGGTGCATCCGGACAAGCCGTTCCAGTACGGCGAGAAGGCATGGCTGCTGCCGCGCGGCGATGTGACGTTCCAGCAATACGTCGATCAGTGGCTGCACCTCGCGCGCGCGACCGGCGAGTATCAGGCAATCTCGGACAAATGGCTGAAGTAGCTGGGGTGGGACGCCGTCTGCGTCCTGCCCACTTGAAAAAGCCTGGCGGGTCGATTGACTAATAAGCCTGCACGGCTGACACAATCGTGTAACCAGCGTTTGAGGTGTTAAGCAAAACCTGAGCAATCCAGTTGAACAGAGGGCCGACGAACCGGCCCTCTGCCACGTCTTTCCCGCGTGCATGAAATGCTGCAGCGCAGCGTGTGGAGCTGTCCGCAATTAAGCGGGTTTCGTCACGCTGGAAAACCGCCTGTAATACAGCCGATCCGTCCTGAAAAAGTTGAGCATGCAACCATTTCATGCGGAATCGACTGAACGGATTACGCCGCGATATGCGTCACGAGTAGCATCAATCAGGCGTATGAAATTGCACAACTGTCATCGGTAAAAAATACGTTTAAAACGTTTCGGATTGGAAATAAGTCCTGCAACGCCTTATCTGGCGGGCGTTACAACCTGAAACACTTTGTTACCGCGCTGCCAAGTTAATTCGCCCACAATGCCCTCAACGGTTTCAACACGGATGTGGCTGGGTGCGTGGTGTGAGCGGATACGATGCACTTGCCGGTCGGCGTATGCCGAAGCCCTGTGAAGGGGCATCCCTGCTGGGGCCGTAGTCGACGCAGGGTCGTCGTCTCAGTTGGTTCCATCTTTGGTCTCCTCGCGCTAACCCCGTAGCGTGTGGTTTTTAGCGGGCTCCAGGCCCGCTTTTTTTTCGTCTGGTCAAACGTTTGCGAGCTTCACGGCGGGTCGATTTGTGGCGGTTTCCATCCGCACCGTTTCCCGCGCACGATTCCTCTTCCAGCAAACGGTTTTCCTCAAAAATGTCGGCCGGCGCCACGCGGATTTACGCGTGGCGCCGAACCAGCATGCCAATCAAGCCGTCTTGTCTTCCTGAACCTTCAATTCGCTGATCATCCGATCGCGCATGACGAACTTCTGCACTTTGCCCGTCACTGTCATGGGCAATTCGTCAACGAAGCGGATGTACTTCGGCACCTTGTAGTGAGCAATCTGGCCCTGGCAGAACTGCTGGATTTCCTCCGCCGTGGCCTGCTCGCCTGAGCGCAAGACGATCCACGCGCATACTTCCTCACCGTATTTCTTGTCGGGCACGCCAAATACCTGCACGCTCTGGATCTTCGGATGGCGGAACAGAAACTCTTCGATCTCGCGCGGGTAGATGTTTTCGCCGCCGCGTATCAGCATGTCCTTCAGGCGGCCGACGATGTTGCAGTAGCCCTCGGCGTCGAGCGTCGCCAGATCGCCGGTGTGCATCCAGCCGTCGACGATACTTTCCCGCGTCTTCGCTTCGTCCCCCCAGTAACCTTGCATCACCGAATAGCCCTTGGTGCACAGTTCACCCGTTTCTCCCACCGCCACGATATTGCCAAGCGGATCGACGATTTTCACTTCGAGATGCGGCTGGATGCGACCGACCGTGGTGGTGCGTTTGTCGAGCGGGTCGGTGGTCGAACTCTGGAACGACACCGGGCTCGTTTCCGTCATGCCGTAGGCGATGGTGATCTCGCTCAGATGCATCCGCGCGACGACCTTCTTCATCGTCTCGATCGGGCAAGGTGAACCGGCCATGATGCCCGTGCGCAGACGCGATAGATCGTAGTTGGCAAAGTCCGGATGATCGAGTTCGGCGATGAACATGGTCGGCACGCCGTGCAGCGCGGTGCACTGCTCTTCAGCCACGGCCGCGAGCGTTGCCGCCGGATCGAAACCCTCGCCTGGAAACACCATGTTCGCGCCGACCGAAACGCACGCGAGCACCGCCAGCACCATGCCGAAGCAGTGATAAAGCGGAACGGGAATGCACAGGCCGTCCTGCTCCGTTAGCCGCATCGCCATCGCGATATAGCGGGCGTTGTTGACGACGTTGCTGTGTGTCAGCGTCGCGCCTTTCGGATTGCCCGTCGTGCCGCTGGTGAACTGAATGTTGATCGGTTCGTGGCAGGACAGCGTCGCACCGATAGCATCGAGCTTCGCGACGTCAAGCGTTGCGCGGCCCTGCTCGATTACGTCGGAGAAGGTCAGCATGCCGGGCGTTTCCCTGTCGCACATGCGAATCACGTAGCGCAGTTCCGGCAAGCGAGCGGCGTGCAGTTCGCCCGGCTTTTGCGTCGCCAGTTCCGGTGCGAGCTCCTGCAGCATCTCGAGGTACATCGACGTCTTGAAACGCTCGGCCGCGATGATCGCCTTGCAGCCGACCTTGTTCAACGCGTACTCGAGTTCCGCGAGTCGGTAAGCCGGATTGATGTTGACCAGCACCGCGCCGATGCGCGCGGTGGCGAACTGCGTGAGCAGCCATTCCACACGGTTCGGCGACCAGATGCCCACGCGGTCGCCTTTCTCAATACCCAGCGCAAGCAGCCCGGACGCCAGCACGTCGATCTCTTCCGAGAACTCCTTCCACGTCCAGCGAATACCTTGCTCGCGAAATACGACGGCCGGCCGGTCAGGGAAGCGCGCTGCGGTGTCGCGCAGAAACTGGCCGACTGTCGCTTCGCTCAACGGGATTTCAGTCGACCCGCGAACATACGACAAATTGTCTCGAGGTTCGATGAGTGCACCTTCGCCTGACATATACGTTGCCATGGTGTTGTCTCCGAGAGCGGAAGCTCGCCCAGTCTATTGAAATGAATTTGAAACCGATTGTGCCACCGGCGTATGTCCGTACGGCATCAAGTGTTACCCGCCCTCCGCGCCAGCGGTGACTGTGACGATTACCCAATGCTCGCAGTCTGAATCTGCGATTTTGCTGACCTTTCCGTAAACGTCAAGAAGCGGTCAAAAAAAAGCAGCCGCGAAGGCTGCTTTCTCTCTGATACGTATTGCTTAGCTCTGACCGCGCAGCTTGCGTAGGCGCTGAATCGCAGCGAGCTGAGCCGTCGCGTACGCCAGTTCCGCTTGCGCGGTCGCGTATTCGAGGTTCGAACCCGTGTTTTGCAGCGCTTCTTCTGCGCGCTTGCGTGCATCTTCGGCTTTGGCTTCGTCGAGATCCTTGCCCCGAATCGCGGTGTCGGCAAGAACCGTCACAGCGCCCGGCTGGATTTCGAGGATGCCGCCGGCGACGAACACAAACTCTTCTTCGCCGTTTTCAGCTTCAATGCGCACCGCACCCGGACGAATCCGCGTGATGAGCGGCGTGTGGCCCGGCAGAATGCCGAGTTCACCTGCTTCGCCCGGCAGCGCGACGAACTTCGCCTGGCCCGAGAAGATCTGCTCTTCCGCGCTGACGACGTCTACTTTAATGGTTGCCATATCGACTCCTGGTGAGCGTAATTCGAGGGCACCGACATTGGCCGGCGCCCGCTTCTATACACCCGACCTTTACTGGATCTTCTTGGCCTTTTCGAAGGCTTCGTCGATCGTGCCGACCATGTAAAACGCTTGCTCCGGCAGGTGGTCGCATTCGCCTTCAACGATCATCTTGAAGCCACGGATCGTTTCTTTCAGCGGCACGTACTTGCCCGGCGAGCCCGTGAACACTTCAGCGACGTGGAACGGCTGCGACAGGAAACGCTGGATCTTACGAGCGCGCGCGACGGCGAGCTTGTCTTCCGGCGCCAGTTCGTCCATACCCAGAATCGCGATAATGTCGCGCAGTTCCTTGTAGCGCTGCAGCGTTTGCTGCACGCCGCGCGTGATCGAGTAGTGCTCTTCACCAATCACGTTCGGGTCGATCTGACGCGAGGTCGAATCGAGCGGATCCACTGCCGGGTAGATACCCAGCGAAGCGATGTCACGCGACAACACGACGGTTGCGTCCAGGTGGCCGAAGGTCGTAGCCGGCGACGGGTCGGTCAAGTCATCCGCAGGGACGTACACGGCCTGAACCGATGTAATCGAGCCAGTCTTGGTCGACGTAATACGCTCCTGCAGCTTGCCCATTTCTTCAGCCAGCGTCGGCTGATAGCCCACTGCCGACGGCATACGGCCGAGCAGTGCCGACACTTCCGTGCCTGCCAGCGTGAAACGGTAGATGTTGTCGACGAAGAACAGCACGTCCAGACCTTCGTCACGGAAGTGCTCAGCCATCGTCAGACCGGTCAGCGCGACACGCAGACGGTTGCCCGGCGGCTCGTTCATCTGGCCGTACACCAGCGCGACCTTGTCGAGAACGTTCGAGTCCTTCATTTCGTGATAGAAGTCGTTCCCTTCGCGGGTACGCTCGCCAACACCGGCGAACACGGAGTAACCACCGTGTTCCTTAGCGATGTTGTTGATCAGTTCCATCATGTTCACGGTCTTGCCCACGCCGGCGCCACCGAACAGGCCAACCTTACCGCCCTTGGCAAACGGGCAGATCAGGTCGATAACCTTGATGCCGGTTTCGAGCAACTCCGTCGACGGCGACAGTTCGTCGAACGCCGGAGCCTTCTGGTGAATACCGCGAACCACGTCCGAGTTGATCGGGCCGGCTTCGTCGATCGGGCGACCCAGCACGTCCATGATCCGGCCGAGGGTCGGCTTGCCGACCGGCACGCTGATCGGGTTGCCGGTGTTCTTCACCGTCGTACCGCGGCGCAGGCCGTCCGATGCACCCAGACAAATGGTACGGACAACGCCGTCGCCCAGCTGCTGCTGGACTTCGAGGGTCAGTTCCGAACCTTCGAGAATGAGCGCGTCGTAAATCTTCGGCATGTGGTCACGCGGAAATTCCACGTCGATCACCGCGCCGATGCACTGTACGATCTTGCCTTCTACCAAAGCAGTAGTACTCATCGCTTTTCCTTTAGATACTCAATTCTTCACTCGCGCAAAGGCGCAATTTCGATGGGACCGCCAAGGTGGGGTGCGCCACGAAGGCGCACACGAAGCGGCATGCCTGACCTTTAGGGTCAGACTGCCGCCGCGCCACCGACGATTTCCGACAGTTCTTTCGTGATCGCGGCCTGACGGCTCTTGTTGTACACGAGCTGCAGTTCGTTGATGACCGTCTTCGCGTTATCCGAAGCGGCCTTCATTGCGACCATTCGTGCCGACTGCTCCGATGCCATGTTTTCCGCGACGGCCTGATAGACCAGCGCTTCGACATAACGCACCAGCAGTTCGTCCACCACTGCCTGTGCATCCGGCTCGTAGATGTAGTCCCACTGCGTGCTCGGCGTCGTGCCGTCCTCTTCCTTGCGCTCGAACTGCTCTGCCGACAGCGGCAGCAGTTGCTCGATCACCGGCTCCTGCTTCATCGTATTGACGAAGCGCGTATACGCGAGGTACACCGCCGAAACCTTGCCTTCCGAGTACAGGTCGAGCTGCACCTTCACCGCGCCGATCAGCTTTTCCAGGTGCGGCGTGTCGCCCAGATGCACGACATTCGACACCACCTTCGCGCGCAGACGATTCAGGAAGCCCAGACCCTTGGTGCCGATCGCAGTTGCTTCGATCGTCTTGCCCTGGCCTTCCAGTTCCTTGAACTTCTGCAGCGACGCACGCAGCACGTTGGTGTTCATCCCGCCGCACAACCCTTTATCGGTCGTGACGAGGATGATGCCGGCCGTTTTCGCACCTTCGTTCGACACCATGAACGGGTGACGATACTCCGGGTTCGCACGGCTCATGTGCGCAGCGATATCGCGGACCTTGTCGGCATACGGGCGAGCAGCGCGCATGCGCTCCTGAGCGCGGCGCATCTTCGATGCGGCCACCATCTCCATCGCTTTCGTGATCTTGCGCGTGTTTTGCACGCTCTTGATCTTGCCGCGAATTTCCTTCATTCCAGCCATTGCTTGCTCCTTGTCGGCCCAAGTTAGCGCTTTAGCGCTTACCCGGGTCCCATGCAAAGCGATCTAAGCAGCGCGGGTTCAGTTGCCTGCGGCCCGCGCCGCTCCAAGGTCTTTTATGCCTTGCGGATCACTCGCAAATCAATAAGCGCCGGACTTCTTGAAGTCTTTGAGAGCCGTATGCAGCAGGGCTTCGTCGTCCTTCGAGAGTTCCTTGGTATCTTCGATGCGCTTGACCAGGTCAGCGTGGCTCGACTTCAGATAGTCGCGCAGGCCCTTTTCGAACGGCAGCACTTGCGCAACTTCCAGATCGTCGAGGTAGCCGTTGTTCGCTGCGAACAGCGAGACAGCCAGTTCCCACACTTGCAACGGCTGATATTGCGGCTGCTTCAGCAGTTCCGTGACGCGGCGGCCGCGCTCCAGTTGCTTGCGGGTTGCTTCGTCGAGGTCCGACGCGAACTGCGCGAATGCAGCCAGTTCACGATACTGTGCGAGGTCGGTACGGATACCGCCCGACAGCTTCTTCACGACCTTGGTTTGTGCCGCACCACCAACGCGCGACACCGACACGCCGGCGTTAATTGCCGGGCGGATACCTGCGTTGAAGAGGTCGGTTTCCAGGAAGATCTGGCCGTCGGTAATCGAGATCACGTTCGTCGGAACGAATGCGGTCACGTCGCCTGCTTGCGTTTCGATGACCGGCAGTGCCGTCAGCGAACCGCTCTTGCCCTTCACTTCGCCGTTCGTGAACTTCTCGACGTACTCTTCCGAGACGCGAGCAGCACGTTCCAGCAGACGCGAGTGCAGATAGAACACGTCACCCGGATAAGCTTCGCGGCCCGGCGGGCGGCGCAGCAACAGCGAGATCTGGCGGTATGCCCAGGCTTGCTTGGTCAAATCGTCATAAACGATCAGCGCGTCTTGACCGCGGTCGCGGAAGTATTCGCCCATCGTGCAGCCGGCGTACGGTGCGAGGTATTGCATCGCAGCCGATTCCGAAGCCGAAGCGGCCACGACGATCGTGTATTCCAGCGCGCCGGTTTCTTCCAGCTTGCGCACCACGTTCATGATCGACGAAGCCTTCTGACCGATCGCGACGTAGATACAGAAGAGGTTCTTGCCCTTCTGGTTGATGATCGCGTCGACTGCGACTGCGGTCTTGCCGCACTGGCGGTCGCCAATGATCAGCTCGCGCTGGCCACGGCCAACCGGCACCATCGCGTCGATCGACTTCAGACCGGTTTGAACCGGTTCCGAAACCGACTTACGCCAGATCACGCCCGGAGCAATCTTTTCGATTGCGTCGGTTTTCTTCGCGTTGATCGGGCCCTTGCCGTCGATCGGGTTGCCAAGTGCGTCGACCACGCGGCCGAGCAGTTCCGGACCCACCGGCACTTCGAGAATGCGGCCCGTCGTCTTGACGATGTCACCTTCCGAAATGTGCTCGTACTCACCCAGAATCACGGCGCCGACCGAGTCGCGCTCGAGGTTCAGTGCGAGACCGAAGGTGTTGCCCGGGAATTCGAGCATTTCGCCCTGCATCACTTCCGACAGGCCGTGGATGCGCACGATACCGTCGGTCACGGAGATCACGGTGCCTTGATTGCGAACGTCTGCGCTCGCTTCAAGGCCCTGGATCCGGCTCTTGATCAGCTCGCTGATCTCAGAGGGATTGAGTTGCATTATTCGCTCCTGATAGTCAATTCTGTTGCGTGCCAGCTGCTGAAGCGCCTCGGGCGCTTCAGGCCGTCAGAGCCGTCTGCATGCTGGCAAGCCGCGCGCGGACCGAGGTATCGAGCACTTCGTCGCCAACTGTCACGCGCACGCCGCCGATAAGCGACGAGTCGACTTCGACCGTCGGCTTCAGCTTGCGCTTGAATTTGCGTTCGAGACTTGCGACGAGTTCGTTCAACTGCGCGCCTTCGAGCGGGAATGCGCTGACGATCAGCACATCTGCCGCTCCTTCGCGGGCGTTCTTCAACTCTTCGAACTGCGTGGCGATTTCCGGCAGCAATTGCAGGCGATGGTTATCCACCAGCATTTGCACCAGATTCTTCGCTTGCGCATTGTCCTTGAGCGGCGACTTGACCGCGGCCAGCAGCAGTTCGCTGACCTGGGCGCGGCTTACTTTCGGGCTCGAGGCGATCGACAGCACTTCGGGCAGACGCGCAACCTGTGCCAGCTCCTGCACGAGCGTGGACCAGGCGGCGATGTCACCAGCTTCGGCCACGCCAAACAGCGCTTCTGCGTACGGACGGGCGATGGTTGCAAGTTCGGCCATGATCAGAGCTCGGCTTTCAGTTGATTCAGCAGGTCAGCGTGAGCTGCCTGGTCGACTTCGCGCTTCAGGATCTGTTCAGCGCCCTTCACTGCCAGTGCGGCGACTTCGCCGCGCAGCGTTTCGCGCGCCTTCACGACTTGCTGTTCCGCGTCGGCCTTCGCTTGCGCGATGATGCGAGCGGCTTCAGCTTGTGCTTGAGCCTTGATTTCGTCAGCGACTGCCACTGCGCGCTTTTCTGCGTCAGCAATACGTTGCTGACCGTCATTGCGTGCCTGAGCGAGTTCCTGGTCGACGCGCTTATGGGCGGCTTCGAGTTCCGCCTTGCCCTTTTCAGCAGCCGACAAACCGTCAGCAATCTTCTTCGAGCGCTCGTCGAGGGCGTTGATCAACGGCGGCCACACGAACTTCATCGTGAACCACGCGAGGATCAGGAACACGACCATTTGCGCAAACAGGGTTGCGTTGAGATTCACGGTGTTTCCTTAAACGTTGCTAGTTCGGAAAGTGAAACGGCAAGGCGCTCATCGATTCTGTATTCGATCAGCGCCCAAGTGCCCGTTCCGCCCTGCGCCTTTACCAGTTATAGCTCAGGCGCAAACTTCCGAGGAACCTCAGCCTGCCAGCTTCGACAGCAGCGGGTTCGCGAACGCGAACAGCATTGCCACACCAACGCCAATCAGGAACGCCGCATCGATCAGACCAGCCAGCAGGAACATCTTGGTTTGCAGCGGGTTCATCAGTTCCGGCTGACGAGCACATGCTTCGATGTACTTGCCACCCATCAGGCCGATACCGATACAGGCGCCGATTGCACCCAGGCCGATGATGATGCCGATACCGATGGCGGTCAGACCCTGGATGTTGGCGATGAAAGCTTGCATGATCACTCCTTTGTGAAAAGTCTTTTAGAACTGGTTGGAACTGGGATTTAATAAAACAAAACTAAAAACAATTCGTCGCGCGACACGCCGTGATTAGTGGCTGTCGTGTGCTTGTCCGATGTACACCAGCGTCAGCATCATGAAAATGAATGCCTGCAGGAAAACGATCAGGATGTGAAAGATCGCCCAAACCGTGCCTGCGATGACGTGGCCGATAAAGCCGAGCACTGACGCGTCCGCGCCGAAACCCCACATGCTGCCGAGCAGAGCAATCAGCAGGAACAACAGTTCACCCGCGTACATGTTGCCGAACAGCCGCATGCCGAGCGAAACCGTCTTTGCGACGAACTCGATGATGTTCAATGCAAGGTTCGGGATCCACAGCAACGGATGCGCACCGAACGGAGCCGACAGCAGTTCATGCACGAAACCGCCGGCGCCCTTAATCTTGAAGTTGTAGTAAATCATCAGCACGAACACGCCGAGCGCGATGCCGAGCGTGCCGTTCAGGTCGGCGGTCGGCACGATGCGATGATGGGGGATGATTTCCGACAGACCCAGCCAGCCGATCACGCGGCCCGGCAGATCGACGGGGATGAAGTCGAGCGAGTTCATCAGGGCAACCCAGACGAACACGGTCAATGCCAGCGGAGCGATAAAAGCGCGCGAGCCGTGGATCATCGACTTCGATTGATCCTCGACCATTTCGACCAGCATTTCGATTGCGCACTGGAAACGGCCCGGCACGCCGGACGTTGCCTTGCGAGCAGCGAGATGCAGGATGGCGATAGTGGCCAGACCGCAAACGATCGACCAGAAAAGGGTGTCCAGATTCCACACATGAATGTCGAAAATCGACGTCTGGTGCGCGGTGGAAAAGTTCTGCAAGTGGTGCGCGATGTACTCGGACGGATCCAGAGCGCGCGTGCCTTCGCTAGCTGCCATATCGTTAATGCCACCCAAATTGTCGAAAATCGTCTTAGGCCGTTCCCGCCGCAATGCTCTATTGCGGGAACACACCGGGTGCGGATCGTGTCATATCCGCACTCCTTACGCCAGCGCTACGCGCCGGCCTGAATTTTGTGTTGCTTTTGTGCTGCTACTCTCTGCTACGACCTTAACGCCACGCGAGGGCGATCCAGTACGTCTTGAGCGCGATGAGGTAAGTCACGAGCAGCGGCACCCAGCATACGTCGTGATACCAGAAGGCGATGACTACAAACATCGCGATCGTTGTCCCCATCTTGAGCGCTTCGCCGATCATCCAGCTCATTGCTGTTTTGGCGCCGCTCAGCGTTCTAAGACGTGCCGCGAACAACGCGCTCGGCACCCAGCAGATCGCTCCCCCCAGGAACGCGGACAGCGCAGCAGCGCCCGGCGGCTTGTAGAACAGCCACCACACCAGCGTCGCACCCAGGGACAAAACCATTTGCGCCGCCACGACCTTGAAAGGCGTAACGCGCGATGGACGACTCACATTCGGGCCAAACAGCTTTTCAGCCTCGACCCGGGTGAGCGGAACGATATTGTTATCTTGTTGCTCGACATCCCACGCATCGTCAGTTGTAACGTGCTGAGCGGTGGACGCATCGGAAACGGTGCGTTCAGCGCGGTGGTCGTCACGCCCATTCTTCGGCGCTTGATTCGACGTTTTAACCGCCATCGCAGTGTTCCGAAAGTCTTGTTCCAGCCCGCGAGCTTACGCTGCGCTTACGGGGTTGCCGTGCAATTAAATCCGGGCGATTGTAAGCGATAGTTGCAGGCAATTCAAGACTTTAGGCCGTTCAATAACCTGTGTGAAAACGACCTTCACGATGCGGAAACGTCCGCTCGGGCGGCCTATACACGGCAAATGTAAGGCGGTCGGGGGATGGCAAAACATGCGCGATGAATCGCGTCGATTGAAGTTCGCCGATGTGTCGTTTCGACGCTGCTGCGGACGTCTCAAAAATGCAACAGACGATCATTTTCGCCAGCTTTGGTGGACATGAAGGACCGAGCCGGGTAGACGCGGGGCGGCTATGAGTTGGCCGCAGCCCTTCTTCATTGAAATCGAACACCGTTGGACGCTACCCTCGGCACCGGCCGATCGACACGGCCAGCAGTCAGGCGCCTCCTACGGCATGTCACCACCTACCCTACCGCCGCAAACGGCCGCCTCATCACGGCACACCCTCCCACCATGCAGGCGCCATCGGGAAAACGGTGGGGCGACTCAATATATTGGATTCCTGATTATTGAACACACCAAATAATCAGGAATCCAATGCGAATCCGCGTAGGCTACCGATCGATCTGAGAATTCATCAACCGGGCGACGCCTGCAGCAAGTACAACCGCGACGTCGCTGCTACCGAAGAGAACCCCGCCTGACGGCGTTTGCGAGCGGCCAGCAGACGTGCGGCCCAACGAGGCCGCACGCCCACCCAACGTCCGCCGCAGATCGAACCTGCCACCCTCACGCCGTAGCGTTGCCGCGCAGCCGGACAAGAATGCCTTCCAGTGCGTCCAGATCGCCGAAGTCCACCAGCACTTGGCCGCGGCCGCGCCGGCCGAGCTTGATCTTGACCGTTGCGGCAAGCAGATCGGACAACTCCTCTTCGAGCCGTCGCGTGTCGCGGCCGCCGTCCTGATTCGCCCGCGCCTTCACTGTCGGCGCAGCCTTGGTGGTCGCCGTCACCAGTTTTTCGGTCTCGCGGACCGACATGCGCTTGTTGACGACCTGATTGGCCAGCGTGATTTGCGTCGCGGCGTCGACGGCCAGTAACGCACGCGCGTGTCCCATGTCGAGGTCACCCGCCAGCAACATGGTTTGCACGGGCGTCGCCAGGTTGAGCAAACGCAGCAGATTAGATACGGCGCTGCGTGAGCGGCCCACCGATTCAGCCGCCTGCTCGTGCGTGAAATTGAACTCGTCGAGCAAGCGCTGAATGCCCTGGGCTTCTTCCAACGGGTTCAGATCTTCGCGCTGGATATTCTCGATCAGCGCCATTGCCGCGGCGGCTTGGTCCGGCACGTCCTTCACCAGCACCGGCACCTCATCGAGACCGGCTATGCGTGCCGCGCGGAAACGCCGCTCGCCGGCAATGATCTCGTACTTATCCGCCGACACGGGCCGCACGAGAATCGGCTGCATCAGCCCTTGAGCGCGGATGCTGGCTGCCAGCTCCTGCAACGCGCCTTCGTCCATGCGCGTGCGCGGCTGGTACTTGCCCGCCTGCAGCTTGCTGAGCGGCAGCACGTTCGGCGCACCCTCGATCGTCACCACCTCGGTGATATCGGCACTGCCACCCAGCAATGCTTCAAGACCGCGGCCCAACCCCTTCTTTCTTGCTACTGCATTCATTGTGCTTCCTCGATCCGCTTAGGACGCCTGGGGCGCGTCGTTCAATGTGCGCACCCGCTCAATCATCTCTGCACCGAACTGCACATACGCCTGCGCGCCGCGCGAGGCCTTATCGAATACGACACCCGGCAGGCCATAGCTCGGCGCCTCGGCAAGACGTACGTTGCGCGGAATCACCGCGTCGAACACCTTGTCGCCGAAGTGCTCCTTCAACTGATCCGAGACTTGCTGCTGCAAGGTGATGCGTGGGTCGAACATGACGCGCAGCAGGCCGATCACCTTCAGATCGCGATTCAGGTTCGCGTGCACCTGCTTGATCGTGTTGACCAGGTCAGACAGACCCTCGAGCGCGAAGTACTCGCACTGCATCGGGATCACCACGCCATGCGCGGCGCACAAGCCGTTGAGTGTCAGCAGCGACAACGCCGGCGGGCAGTCGATCAGCACAAAGTCGTATTCGCTTTCGACCGCCGTCAAGGCGATCTTCATTTGACGCTCGCGGTTCTGCACGCTGACCAGTTCGACTTCGGCACCCGCCAGTTCACGGTTCGCAGGCAGCACGTCGTAGCCGACAGCCTCCGGACGGACTCGCGCATCCGCCACCGACACCCCATCCACGAGTACCTCGTAGACGGTATTCGCGCATGCGGCCTTGTCGATGCCACTGCCCATAGTGGCGTTGCCCTGCGGGTCCAGATCGATGAGAAGGACTCGCTGTCCCTGCGCTGCCAGGCTCGCGGCCAGATTGACTGCCGTCGTCGTCTTGCCGACGCCACCCTTCTGGTTTGCAACGCAGAAGATTTTTGCCATCGTTGGTGTGTCCCTTTTGCTGCTTGAAACTGCTTGAATAAAGTAGAAAGCGTTTTGTAGCTGGGGTGCGCCGCGAGCGTGCCGGCGGCCGTCAGTTATCGGCGTCCACCAAAACCTTGATCAGATGCCGCTCCGCGTCGAGCGACGGCACGTTCAGCCGGATGATCTGCTCCACGTGGGCACCCGCCGGCAGGCGCTCGATCTCGCCATCCGGGCGCACGCCCTTCATCGCCCAGATCGCGCCCTGCTCCGCAACCAGATGACGGGCCAGTGTAACGAAATCCGCGAGCTCTGCGAATGCGCGCGACACGATTACGTCGAACTTCGCCGGTACTTCGGCGCCCGGCTGCAAAGTCTCGACGCGGCCCGTGACGACCGACAGATTCGCAAGGCCGAGTTCGGCTTTGGCCTGCGCCTGAAAAGCCGTCTTCTTGTGAACGATATCGTTCACGGTGACGGTCCAATCGGGCAGCACAATAGCCAGCACGATACCAGGGAGGCCACCACCGGAACCCACGTCCAGCACGGAAGATGCGCCGCGCGTAGCAAGATGCGGCACGATCGATAGCGAATCCAGGATGTGCTGAATCAGCATCTGCCGCGGATCGCGAATCGCCGTCAGGTTATAGACGGCGTTCCACTTGGACAGCAGCGCAACGTAGTCGAGCAGTTTGCCAAGTTGCGCGTCGCTCAGATCGAGGCCGAGTTCGCCTACGCCGCTTGCCAGCAGCGGCGCCAACGCCTCGTTACCGCCTCCCTTCTGCACCAGCGTCATTGCACCACCGGCGTGCTATCGGTGCCGGGTTCGGCGGGTTTCGCGGCACGACGTCCCAAACCACGCTTCAGGTGAACCATCAGCAAGGAGATCGCCGCCGGCGTAATGCCGGAGATACGCGACGCCTGACCGATGGTTTCGGGGCGGAATTGCGTCAGTTTCTGACGCGCTTCGAACGACAGCCCTCTTACCTCGGCGTAATCCAATCCCTCAGGCAAACGCGTGCTTTCGTGCGACTCATTCCGCTCGATCTCATCGGCTTGACGGTCGATATAGCCCTGATACTTGATGCCGATCTCAATCTGCTCCTTGATCTGGGCGAGCAGAACGTCGTCTTCGGCCAATATTTCAGGCGCAGCGCACGCGCCTGCGCGCAAACCGCAGACGCCGTCGTACGTCACGCCCGGACGACGCAGCAAGTCAGCGAGACTATATTCGTGGTCGATCGGTTTACCGAGCAAAGCAGTCGCCTCTTCCGCCGATAACGTCTTAGGATTGACCCACGTCGCGCGAAGACGCTCTGTTTCACGTGAAACAGCATCGCGCTTGCGGCTGAATGCGTCCCAACGAACGTCGTCGACCACGCCGAGTTCGCGCCCAATCTCGGTCAGGCGCATATCGGCGTTATCTTCACGCAGACTCAGCCGGTATTCGGCGCGGCTCGTGAACATGCGGTACGGCTCCGACACTCCACGCGTGACCAGATCGTCGACGAGAACACCCAGATACGCCTGATCGCGGCGCGGGCACCATGCATCCTTGCCCTGCACCTGCAAGCCGGCGTTGATCCCCGCCAGCAAACCTTGCGCAGCAGCTTCTTCGTAGCCGGTCGTGCCGTTGATCTGGCCCGCAAAGAATAGCCCGTTGATCACTTTGGTTTCCAGCGACGCCTTAAGCCCACGCGGATCGAAGTAGTCGTACTCGATCGCATAGCCTGGCCGCAGAATATGCGCGTGCTCCAAGCCCCGCATCGAACGTACGAGCTCCAGTTGTACGTCGAACGGCAGACTGGTGGAAATCCCGTTGGGATAGAACTCGTTCGTCGTCAGCCCTTCCGGTTCGAGGAAGATTTGATGCGATTCCTTCGACGCGAAACGGTGAATTTTGTCCTCGATCGACGGACAGTACCGCGGCCCGACCCCTTCGATCACGCCCGTATACATCGGCGATCGATCGAGACCTCCGCGGATAATGTCGTGCGTACGTTCGTTCGTATGCGTGACCCAGCACGGTACTTGACGCGGATGCTGCTCCGCACGTCCCAAAAACGAGAAAACTGGCACCGGGTCCAGATCGCCCGGCTGCTCTTCCAGCATCGAAAAATCGATCGTCCGCCCGTCGATTCGCGGCGGCGTGCCGGTCTTGAGACGCCCTTGCGGCAGTTTCAATTCCTTAAGGCGGGCGGACAACGAGACCGCGGCCGGATCACCAGCGCGGCCACCCGTGTAATTGTTCAAACCCACGTGAATCTTGCCGTCGAGGAATGTCCCGGCCGTCAGCACCACGGCGCGCGAGCGGAAACGAATCCCCACCTGCGTGACCGCGCCGACCACCCGGTCGCCCTCCACCATCAGATCGTCGACCGCTTGCTGGAACAGCCATAGATTCGGCTGGTTCTCCAACCGATGCCGGATCGCCTGCTTGTACAGCAGACGGTCGGCTTGCGCGCGTGTCGCACGAACAGCAGGCCCCTTCGACGAATTGAGGATGCGGAATTGAATACCGCCCTCGTCCGTCGCGGCCGCCATGGCTCCGCCGAGCGCATCGACTTCTTTGACCAGATGGCCCTTGCCAATCCCGCCAATGGACGGGTTGCAGCTCATCTGACCGAGGGTCTCGATGTTATGCGTCAGCAGGAGCGTGGTATTGCCCATGCGAGCCGAAGCCAAGGCGGCTTCGGTGCCGGCATGACCGCCGCCGACGACGATTACGTCAAATTCTGTGGGAAAAAGCATCGCGGATCTCACGCCAGATCGTCGCGTGAGCCTTTCAAAGGAAAATGTATGGGCGAATTATAACGGGTTCGGTTTAGGCCCGAATTTCGTCCGAATGGCCCGGCAACAAAAAAGCGGTGTGTTTCACGTGAAACACACCGCTCTGAACCACGCCGATTCAACCGAAAATAGAGACCTAAGCCACTTTCTTGGCCAGCCCCAGATACGTCTCAATCACGCGTGGATTTTGCGCCAGATCGGCTGCGGGCCCCTCCAGCGCCAGCTCACCGGTTTCAAGCACGTAACCGTAATCGGAGATCTGCAGCGCAGCACGGGCGTTTTGCTCGATCAGCAGCGTGGCAACACCGGTCTGCCGCAGCGCACTAATGATGTGGAAAATTTCCTTCACGATCAGCGGCGCCAGACCCAGACTCGGCTCGTCAAGCATCAGTAGATCGGGTTTGCCCATCAACGCACGTCCGACCGCGAGCATCTGCCTTTCGCCACCCGACAACGTACCGGCTGCCTGCTTCCGACGCTCTTTCAAGCGAGGAAAAAGCGTAAAGACCGGTTCGAGTTGATCGAGAAAGTTACGCTCCCCTGCCCGCTTGCGCCGATACGCGCCGAGCACCAGATTGTCTTCAACAGTCATCGACGCAAACAGTTCGCGCTTTTCCGGCACCAAACACATGCCGCGCGCAACCCGCTTTTCGACTGGCACGGCGCTGACGTCTTCACCCTGGTAAAGGACCGCGCCTTTCGCATGCCCCGTAGTGGGCAGTGCGCCCATGATCGCGTTCAGCAACGTGGATTTACCCGCGCCGTTCGGCCCAATCACCGAGACAATTTGCCCGGGCCGCACTTTAATCGCAGCGCCGTGCAGCGCTTCAACCTTGCCATAGCGGACCGACAAACCATCCACGTCGAGAATCGGTGCGGTTGCATTCATCGTATTCTCCATCACTCCACCCCACCCAGATAAGCTTCAAGCACCGCCGGGTCTTGCTGGACATCCTGCGGCAAGCCTTCTGCGATCCGCGTGCCGAACTCCATCACCACCAGCCGGTCGGTGAGATTCATCACGAAATCCATATCGTGCTCGACCAGCAGCACGCTCATGCCTTCAGCCTTCAGCCGACGCAGCAAGTCCGCCAGCTGCAGTTTTTCCTGATACCGCAGACCGGCGGCGGGTTCATCCAGCAACAGCAAGGTCGGGTCACAGCACAACGCGCGTGCAATTTCGAGAATGCGTTGTTGCCCTAACGCCAGGCTGCCCGCCTCGTCGTACATGTGTTGCTCCAGCCCGACACGACGAATCTGCCGTGCCGCCTCAGCCATCAGGCGTGCTTCCTCGGCACCGTTCAGCCGCGCAACACTGCGCCACACGCCGGCTTGGCCGCGCAGATGCGCGCCGATCGCAACGTTCTCCAGCACCGTCATGCCCGGCAGCAGCTTGACGTGCTGGAAAGTGCGCCCAATGCCGCGCTTGACGATTTCACGTGAACTCAGCGAATCGATACGTTCGCCGCGGAAGGTAATCTCCCCGCTCGTCGCTTGCAGCACGCCCGTGACCAGATTGAAGGTGGTCGACTTGCCGGCGCCGTTCGGGCCGATCAAACCGATGATCTGCCCTGCTTTCACCTCGAAGCTGACATCGTTCACCGCGACCAGACCGCCGAACTGCTTCCGAGCTTTATTCACCGTCAGCAAGTTTTCGCCTGCGGCCGGTTTGCTGCGTTGCGGCAACGGCTCGGCATGGTCCGATAGATGCGCGCGCGGCCCCTTCGGGAAAAACCGCGCGACAAACGGCCAAACGCCTTGGCGAGCGTATTGCAGCAGCAAAACCATCAGAATGCCGAACACGATCACTTCGAAGTTGCCGTTCTCGCCCAGCAGCTTCGGCAGCAAGGTTTGCAGATAGTCCTGCAACACCGTCAGGATCGCCGCGCCGAGCACCGCGCCCCAGACATGCGACACACCACCCACCACCGCCATGAACAGAAACTCGATGCCGTGGTTCAGACCAAATGGCGTCGGATTCACTGCGCGTTGCAGATGGGCATACAGAAAGCCGGAAATCGACGCCAACACTGCGGCATAGACAAAGATCACCACCCGCATCCACGCCGTGTTGACGCCCATCGCCTCGGCCATCATCCCGCCGCCGCGCAAGGCGCGGATCGCTCGCCCCGGCCGGCTATTAAGCAGGTTTTGAACAGAAATCACCGCACCGAGCACCACCACCCAGATCAGGTAATAGATATGGCGGCCGGACTCCAGGTCGATGCCAAAAACATTCAGCACGGGAATTCCATTGATGCCGTCGTACTTGCCGAGCATCTCCAGGTTGCCGAACAGGTAGAACAGCGCCAGGCCCCACGCGATTGTCCCGAGCGGCAGAAAGTGGCCCGACAGCCGCATCGTCACGAGGCCCAGCATCAGCGCGATCAACGCCGTCACCACCACGCCCGCGATCAACGCGAGCCACGGCGAGACGCCGTACTTCGTGGTCAGATACGCGGTCGCATACGCGCCGATACCAACGAACGCTGCCTGCCCGAAGCTCGTCATCCCGCCGATACCTGTCAGCAGCACGAGACCGATCGCGACGATCGAATAGAGGCCGATATAGTTGAGCAACGTCACCCAGTACTCGGGCACGTGAATCGGGTGCGGCAGCACCGGTAGCGCGAACAGCACCACGAGGAACAACCAGAAGAACTTGTTTTGCATGATCCGTTTCATCGTGTCACTCCTCTTCCTCTTCCGAGTGCGGGCTGGCCAGACTTCGCCACAGCAGCACCGGGATGATCAGTGTGAACACGATCACCTCCTTGTAAGCGCTCGCCCAGAACGATGAATACGACTCCAGCAAACCGACGAGGATCGAACCCGCGGCAGCCAGCGGATAGCTGACCAGGCCGCCGATAATCGCCCCCACGAAGCCCTTCAGACCGATCAGGAAGCCGGAGTCGTAGTAGATGGTGGTCAAGGGTGCGACGAGGATGCCGCACAGCGCACCGAGGCCCGCAGCGAGCGTGAACGCGAGACGCCCCGCCTGCGTCGTACCGATGCCGACGAGCCGCGCGCCGAGCCGGTTCACCGAAGTTGCGCGCAACGCCTTGCCGGAGATGGAGCGATCGAAGTACAGATACAGGCCGCCGATCAGCACCACCGCCGTGCCGACCACCCACAAACTCTGGCCGGAGATCGACAGGCTGCCGAGATTGAAGGTCGCGTCGGAGAACGCCGTGGTGCGCGAGCCTTCCGCACCGAACATCACGAGCCCGAGGCCGACCATCGCAAAGTGCACGGCCACCGCCACGATCAGCAACAGCAGCGTGGTTGCCTCCGCGATCGGCTCATAGGCGAGCCGGTAGACGAACGGTCCCATCGGAATGACGATCAGCAGCGTCAGCGCGATCTGCGCGATCATCGGCAGCGGGTGCAGGAAAACGCCTTGCGTGAGCGCGTAGACCGCGACCGGGAACAGCAGATATTTGCCGACCAGCATCACCAGCGTGCGAGCCGCATGCCGACGCCTTTCGGGGTGCCGCACCAGCCCCGCGATCTCAACGACGAAGCACGCCGCGCCCATCGCCATCAGCAACCAGCACGTCGCAGGAAATTTTTGCGTCTGCAGTGCGGCAAGCGTCAGCGCACCGTATGACACAAACTCCCCCTGCGGGATAAAGATCACTCGCGTCACAGAGAACACCAGCACCAGCGCGAGCGCGAGCAGCGCGTAAATCGCGCCGGTGGTGATGCCGTCCTGCGCGAGGATCGCCGCAATTGATAGATCCATACTTCCTCGTCCTGAAGCGTCGAAATCGAAATCGGGAAACAGTCGTGGCGGCAAAACCCGCGGCCGGCCACCGGCCTGCAATGCCAGAAAAGGCGACCGCCGCGCCGGGACACGGCGCGGCGGTCGTTGCCATTGTTATCGAACAGAATGGCAATGCGGCATCAGTCATGCGCCGCAAGTTGCGCGAGAGGCGCGTACCGCTTTTTGTTATTAGTCGTTCTGCAGCTTCCACTTGCCGTCGACGATCTGCACGATCACGCGTGCACGCTTGTCGAGGCCATTGTGGTTGGTCGGCGTGGTGTTCATGATGCCGTGCGAGACCGGCAGTTCCTTGATGTTTTCCAGCGCGCTACGCAGCGCCTCGCGGAACGCCTCGGTGCCCGGCTGAGCGGTCTTCAGTGCGACCGGAATCGCAGCTTGCAGCATCTGACCGGCATCCCATGCGTGACCGCCGAACGTCGCCACCGAACCCGTGCCATAAGCTTTCTCATACGCCGCCTTGTAGGCTTCCGACGACTTCTTCACCGGGTTCGAATCCGGCAGTTGATCCGCCACGAGGATCGGGCCGGCCGGCAGGAATTCGCCTTCGCAATCCTTGCCGCATACGCGCAGGAAGTCGTTGTTCGCGACACCGTGCGTCTGATAGACCTTGCCCTTATAGCCGCGCTCCTTGAGCGTTTTGGCCGGCAGTGCCGACGGCGTGCCCGCGCCGGCGATCAGCACTGCGTCCGGGTTCGCGCTCATTGTCTTCAACACCTGGCCGGTCACCGACGCATCGGTGCGGTTAAAGCGTTCGTTGGAGACGATCTTCAGATTGTGTGCCGCTGCCGCAGCGGTGAACACGTTGTTCCAGCCGTCCCCGTATGCATCCGCAAAGCCGATAAAGCCGACCGTCTTTACGCCGTGATGCTCCATGTAGTCGGCGATCGCGTCAGCCATCAGGCTGTCGTTTTGCGGCGGTTTGAAGGCCCATGCGCGCTTGGCGTCCATCGGCGAGATGATCGCGGCCGATGCTGCCAGCGAGATCACCGGCGTCTTGCCTTCGGCTGCGGGATCGAGCATCGCCAGCGAATTCGGCGTAACGGTCGAACCGATGATGGCGTCGACGTGATCTTCGTCGATCAGCTTGCGCGTGTTCTGCACGGCCTTGCCGGTATCCGATGCGTCATCGAGGATGATGTATTGCACTGTCTTGCCGCCGATCTCTTTCGGCAGCAACGCGATCGTGTTCTTTTCAGGAATCCCGAGCGATGCGGCCGGCCCCGTGGTGGACAGCGTGACGCCGATTTTCACCTGCGCGAAGGCAGCGCCCGCGCCGCACATCAACGCCATCGCGATACCGGTGCGTACCCATTGCTTTGTCTTTTTCATGCAAGTCTCCAAACGCTTTGAAGCGCGTATCTGTAAGCCGGCGCACGGGCCGGGTGTCTGAATCTAGTTATAGGGTTCAGGCATGCCAAGCATGGTTTTCCCTGCTCAGCGTCAACGCCCTCGCCGTTCTGGTGCTACTCCCCTGCTGCGAACCACTGCTGCGACTTCTTATGCACCAACCACTAACATGTTAGTAGTATTGCGTTTTGCATCAATTGCGGTCAATAGACTGTCGCCCGAATGCGGGTTTGTCCCGAAACCCGCTACCCAGCTACGTTGCGTTAACCCCACTTTGACCGCGCTTTCATCACCTTTCATCGAACGCGGACAATAAAAAAGACGCGTCAACTGCTCGCGTCTTTTTTGATGGGGTCCCGTATCGCTTCGCCTTCTCAGTCGCCGGACAGCTTCCACTTACCGCCGACGATCTCCACCATCACACGCGCCCGCTGGTCGAGACCAGCATGGTCGTTCGCGCTCATGTTGAAGATGCCGTGGGAAGCGGGCATGTCTTTCGTGTTTTCGAGTGCCGCACGCAGCGCTTCGCGGAACGCAGGCGTGCCCGGCTGGGCTTTCTTCAGCGCAAGCGGAATCGCGCGTTGCAGCAGCAAGCCTGCATCCCATGCGTGACCGCCGAATGTCGACACCGAACCGGCGCCGTATGCGGCTTCATACGCATGCTTATACGCGAGCGAAGTCTTCTTCACCGGGTTCGAATCGGGCAGTTGCTCCGCCACCAGCAGCGGACCGGCCGGCAGATAGGTGCCTTCGCAATCCTTGCCGCACACACGCAGGAAGTCATTGTTGGCGACGCCGTGCGTCTGATAATACTTGCCCGGGTAGCCACGCTCCTTGAGGGTCTTTTGCGGCAGCGCAGCCGGGGTGCCCGCGCCGGCGATCAGCACCGCGTCGGGATGCTGCGACATGATCTTCAGCACCTGGCCGGTCACCGAAGCATCGTTGCGCGCGAAGCGTTCGTTCGCGACGACCTTGATCTTCGCGAGATCGGCCGCCTTGCCGAACTCCTTGAACCAGCTTTCACCGTACGCATCCGCGAAGCCGATGAACCCGACTGTTTTCACGCCGTGATTCGCCATGTGCTGCGCGATCGCGGTGGCCATCAGAATGTCGTTCTGCGGCGTCTTGAAGACCCATGCGCGCTTCGCGTCCATCGGTTCGACGATGCTCGCCGCCGCGGCCATGGAAATCATCGGCGTAGTGCTTTCTGCGGCGACGTCGATCATGGCCAGCGAGTTCGGCACGACGGTCGAACCGATCAATGCGTCCACGTGATCTTCGCTAGTGAGCTTGCGCGCGTTCTTGACGGCTTGGGTCGAATCCGTGGCGTCGTCCAGGACGATGTAGTCGATTTTCTGGCCCGCCACCTCTTTAGGCAGCAGCGCGATCGTGTTCTTTTCCGGAATACCAAGCGATGCAGCCGGCCCGGTTGCCGATACCGTTACACCGATTTTCACGTCCGCGAATGCATGGCCGCTCCATGCTGCGGATACTCCCGTTGCGACCAATGCCGCGCTTATCCAACGCAATGCCGACTTCATCCTGCTCCTCGAACTACCCCGTCATTCAATTGAATTTAAATCCGTGAATTTCAATCGCCGACCAGGCGGTCGGTGAATGGCGAGTTTAGCGGACGAAAGCCCCGCACTGCAAGCATTTTGCAGGCTGGAAACGGATGAATCCGGACGTGGTTCGGCGAATAAAAAAGCGTCACCGAATTAGCGGAAGATTTGAATGGCGCTTTATGAAAAAGCCAAATAAAAAGCGCTGTTGGATATCAATCCAACAGCGCTTTCGTCTGGGCACTGAGTGCCTCATTGTCTCCTCGTTCTCCACCTGCAAAATTCGTGGTGCATCAGAACTGCATGAAGGTTAAACGAGCACCTAATCCCTTACAACTAGCAATTACCCTAGTGGTGCACTGCGGCACAAATTTGGGGCACGTTTCGCGCGCCTTTGATGGCGGGTGCCAATTCTCGCACAACACAGGAGCAACTCTGGCCGATTCAAAGGTGCCGAATTATATCGGAGACCAAATCAATTAAATTCTGCTGCCGTTTCAGGCTCGCAATGGCCGCACTCGCGCGACAATCTCACCGACAATGCCGCGTCGGAACGCCAGCACGCAGGCAATGAAAATCAGGCCCGTCACGATGGTCACGGACTCGCCAAGCGAGCGGAACCAATCGATTCCGGTAGTGGCTGCCAGCGCCGTGCCGATATCGCCGAGCCGGTCCTCGAGCGCCACGATCAGCGTCGCGCCAAGCAGCGGGCCGAACAAGGTGCCCATGCCGCCGACGAGCGTCATCAGGATCACCAGGCCCGACATGGTCCAGTACGCGTCGCTCAGCGTTTCAAAGCCCTGCACCAGCACCTTGAGCGAGCCCGCCAAACCGGCCAGCCCCGCGGACAGAATGAAAGCCAGCAACTTGAAGCGATTGGTGTCGTAGCCCAGCGACACGGCGCGTGGCTCGTTCTCCTTGATCGCCACCAGCACTTGTCCGAACGGCGAGTGCACGATTCGCACGATCAGCAGGAACGCCGCCACCATCACGGCCAGCACGACAAAATAGAGCGTCGCGTCCGGCGACAGGTCCAGCAAGCCGAACAGCTTGCCGCGCGGCACGCCTTGCAGCCCGTCCTCGCCGTGCGTGAACGGCGCCTGCAGGAACACGAAGTAGACCATCTGCGCGAGCGCCAGCGTCACCATCGCAAAGTAGATGCCCTGCCTACGGATCGCAAACAGGCCGACCACCAGACCAAGCAGCGTCGCCGCAGCAGTGCCGGCCAGCACCCCCAGTTCCGGCGAGAAGCCGAGCGTCTGCATTGCATAGCCAGTGACATAACCGGCCGAGGCGAGAAACATCGCATGACCGAACGAGAGCAAACCGGTGTAGCCGATCAGCAGATTGAAGGCCGCCGCGAACAACGCGAAGCACATCACCTTCATGACGAACAGCGGATAGATGCCGAGCACGGGCACCGCGAGCAGCGCGATCAGCAGCAGACCGTAAAGCACTTTTCTCTGCATCATTTTTCCTTGCCGAAGAGACCCGCCGGGCGCACCAGCAGCACGAGCGCCATGATTACGAAGACGACGGTCGCCGACGCTTCCGGGTAATACACACGCGTCAGCCCTTCGATTACGCCGAGCATCAGGCCGGTCAGAATCGAGCCCATGATCGAACCCATGCCGCCGATCACGACCACCGCGAACACGGTGATGATCATGGGCTGACCCATCAGCGGCGAGACCTGAATCACCGGCGCGGCCAGCACACCGGCGAATGCCGCCAGCGCGACGCCGAAACCATAGGTGAGCGTGATCATCAACGGCACGTTGACCCCGAACGCCTCGACCAGCTTCGGGTTTTCAGTGCCTGCGCGCAGATAGGCGCCAAGGCGCGTCTTCTCGATCACGAACCACGTCGCGAAGCAGATCACGAGTGACGCCACCACCACCCATGCGCGATAGTTCGGCAGGTACATGAAGCCGAGATCGGTCGCGCCGGAGAGTGCTGCGGGCACGTCGTAGGGCTGGCCGGAAGAACCGTAGATCGAACGGAACACGCCTTCGACAACCAGCGTGAGTCCAAAGGTGAGCAGCAGCCCATACAGATGATCGAGCTTGTACAGCCAGCGCAACATCGAGCGTTCAATCACGATGCCGAACACGCCGACAATCAGCGGTGCGAGCACCAGCATCACCCAGTACGGCAGACCGAAATACGACAGGCCCATCCACGCGAGCATCGCGCCAAGCATGAACAACGCGCCGTGCGCGAAATTGATCACGTTGAGCAAGCCGAAGATCACAGCAAGGCCCAGGCTCAGAATCGCGTAAAACGAGCCGTTCACGAGCCCCAGCAACAACTGGCTCAGCATCGCCGGTAGCGGAACGCCAAAGATTTCCATTGAAGCCTTAATCCGTTAAGCCGTCGTCAGGGTGAGATCGGTTATGTACGGTCCGCCCGGCGTGCAATGGGCAAGTCATCCGCCCGACCGCGTGCCGGCATGTGAAGCGCCTGCCGTCATCCTGTGTACCAACGTGGCAGTATGCAATGCCCGCCGGTCAAGGCAGGATGACGGTCATCTGGTTATCAGCCTGCGCTTACTTCCACAACGCGCAGCGCGTCTGCGCCTTGGTCGTGAAGGCCTGTTCACCCGGGATCGTCGCCGTGATCTTGTAGTAGTCCCACGGCTCTTTGGATTCGGCCGGCGTCTTCACCTGCATCAGGTACATGTCGTGGATCATGCTGCCGTCCTGACGGATGTAGCCCTTCGCGTAGAAGTCGTCGATCTTGGTCTTCTTCAGTTGCGCCATCACCTTATCGCCGTCTGTCGAGCCGACGGCTTTCACCGCGTTCAGATAGGTCATGGTCGCCGAGTAGTCAGCCGCCTGCAGGCTCGACGGCATCTTCTTCATCTTGTCGAAATAGCGCTGCGCCCACTTGCGCGTGGCGGCGTCCTTGTTCCAGTACCAGCTGTCTGTCAGCACGAGACCTTGCGTGGTTTCCAGACCCAGACTGTGCACGTCGTCGATGAACATCAGCAGCGCGGCCAGCTTCATCGTCTTCGTGATGCCGAATTCCTTCGCCGCCTTGATCGAGTTGACCGTATCGCCGCCGGCATTCGCGAGGCCGAGGATCTGCGCCTTCGAGGCCTGCGCCTGCAACAGGAACGACGAGAAGTCCGAAGCCGACAGCGGCGCGCGCACGGCGCCCAGCACCTGACCGCCATTCGCCTTCACGACGTCCGAAGTCGCCTTTTCCAGTGCCTTGCCGAACGCGTAGTCGGCCGTCAGGAAGTACCACGTCTTGCCGCCCTGCTTCGTCACGGCCGAACCCGTGCCGTTGGCCAGCGCCGTGGTGTCGTACGCGTAATGGACCGTATACGGCGTGCACTGCTCGTTGGTCAGCGTGTCGGCGCCGGCGCCGATATTGATGTAGACCTTGTGCTTCTCGCCGGCCACCGTGTTCATGGCCAGACCGGTTGCCGAGTTCGTGCCGCCGATCAGCAGATCGACGCCGTCACGGTCGAACCATTCACGCGCGCGCGACGAGGCAATATCCGCCTTGTTCTGGTGATCGGCGTAGACCAGCGTAATCGGCTTGCCGTTCACCTTGCCGCCGAAGTCAGCGATCGCCATGCGGATCGCTTCGAGGCCGCCCTGGCCGTCGATGTCCGCATACAGACCCGACAGGTCGGTGATGAAGCCGATCTTCACCGCATCGTCGGCCGCTTGCGCGCTCGTCATCGTCAACGCGGCGCCGGCGGCAACCGCGAAACATAGTGTGGCAAGCCGCGCGAGTGGGTTCTTTTTCATTCCTGTCTCCTGTTTCTTCACTTGTGGTTATCAGAGGCAATCGGACGCTTTTTATACGCCCAGTAGGTCGTGCAACACCGGCATCTTGCTTTCGAGCTCGTTGGCCTCAAAGTGCTCGACGATCGCACCGTGCTCCATCACGTAAAAGCGATCGGCAAGTGGAGCGGCAAAGCGGAAATTCTGTTCAACCATCACGACCGTATAGCCGCGCGCCTTGAGCGTCATGATCATGCGTGCCAGCGCTTGCACGATGACGGGCGCGAGGCCTTCCGAGATTTCATCGAGCAGCAGCAGACTCGCGCCGGTACGGAGAATGCGCGCGACGGCCAGCATCTGTTGTTCGCCACCCGAGAGCCGTGTGCCCTGGCTCGTGCGGCGTTCCTGCAGATTCGGGAACATCGAATAGATTTCTTCGAGCGACATCATGTGGGCTTTGTCGCCGACGGGTGGCGGCAGCAGCAGGTTTTCCTCGCATGAGAGGCTCGAAAAAATGCCGCGCTCTTCCGGACAGTAGCCAATGCCGCAATGCGCGATGCGATGCGTGGGCAGGTTGATGGTTTCGCGTCCGCCGATGCGGATCGAACCGGTGCGTCGGCCCGTTAGCCCCATGATCGCGCGCAGTGTGGTGGTGCGCCCCGCGCCGTTACGGCCCAGCAGCGTGACAACTTCGCCGCGGTTCACCGTCAGATCGACGCCATGCAGGATATGGGACTCCCCGTACCATGCCTGCAAACCCGCGATCTCCAGCGCGGGGGCACCCCCAGCCGTGCCGCTCACCTCGACGCTTTCGCGCTCGGCAATCGTATTCATGCGTGGGCTCCGGCAAGCGCAGCGTCCGCGCTGCCCATATAGGCCTGCATCACCAGCGGATTCTTCGACACTTCGGCATAGCTGCCTTCGGCGAGCACTTCGCCTCGTTGCAGGACGGTGATGGTGTCGGAGATCCCGGCGATCACGTTCATATTGTGCTCGACCATCAGGATCGTGCGGCCGCTCGAGACTTTCTTGATCAACGCCGTGACGCGATCGACATCTTCATGGCCCATGCCTTGCGTGGGTTCGTCGAGCAGCATCAACTCGGGCTCCATCGCGAGTGTGGTGGCAATTTCGAGCGCGCGCTTGCGGCCATATGAAAGCTCGACCGTCAATACATCGGCGAAATCGGTCAAACCCACTTGCGTGAGCAGATCCATCGCCCGATCGTCGAGTTGATGCAGTGTGCGTTCGCTCTTCCAGAAGTGAAATGCCGTGCCGAGCACGCGTTGCAGACCGATGCGCACATTCTGCAATGCTGTCAGATGCGGAAATACGGCGGAGATCTGAAACGAGCGGATGATGCCGCGCCGGGCGATTTGCGCCGGGCGTTCATTGGTGATGTCGATCCCGTTGAAGACGATCTGGCCCGCAGTCGGTTCCAGAAATTTGGTGAGCAGATTGAAGCAGGTGGTCTTGCCAGCCCCATTGGGGCCGATCAGCGCATGGATCGAACCACGGCGCACGCGCAGGTTCACCCCGTTCACGGCAATGAAGCCTTTGAACTCGCGGGTGAGGCCGCGCGTTTCGAGAATCGTATCGCCGAGAATCATGTTCCCTTCCATACGGAGTAAGGCGAAGCACTACGATCTTCCGCGCGAACGGCTGCGCGACGTTTGATAACGGCGACACCCCCGTGCCGCTCGTTGGCGTGCTGCACCAATCCGGACGGTAATCCATGGGGCGGCACGCAGCATGGCTGCCATTGTCGCGCCAATGATGCAGCGCATTCATTGGGATTTGCACTTAGTGGATGACGACTGCATGCGCCAAACCCAAGGCTGGCCCTCCATGCGTGTCACACGGCGGACACGGACGGCGCCGCACTTGTTTGAACCGGGACGCCGCCGGCCACGCGTGCGCGACGGTCTTCGCGGATCATGTCGCTGGCGCGTTCGGCGATCATCAGCGTCGGCGAATTGGTGTTGCCCGAGGTGATAAGAGGCATGACCGATGCATCGACTACACGCAATCCGTCCACACCGAGCACGCGTAAGCGGTTGTCGACGACGGTGCCGGGATCGTCGGCGGTGCCCATGCGGCAGGTGCCGACCGGATGAAAGATGGTGGTGCCGACCGCGCCTGCGGCCTGTTGAAGCTCTTCTTCGGTCTGGTACTGGATGCCGGGCAGAATCTCCTGCGGCCGATAGGGTGCGAGCGCGGGGGCCGCGGCGATGCGGCGCGTGAGGCGTAACGCGTTGGCGGCGACATGCCGGTCGTAGTCGGTGGACAGGTAGTTCGGCGCGATCAACGGTGGCGTCGAAGCATCGGGTGATTCGATATGAATAATGCCACGCGAGGTCGGCCGCAACTGGCACACGGACGCCGTGAACGCGTTGAAGCGATGCAGCGGTTCACCAAAGCGATCCAGCGAGAGCGGCTGCACGTGATACTCGAGGTCGGGGCGCGTAAGCTGGCGGTCGTCCGGATCGGATTTGGCGAATGCGCCGAGTTGCGATGGCGACATCGACATGGGGCCGCTTTGAAAAAAGGCGTATTGCATGCCGATCATCAGCTTGCCCCACCAATGAGCGGAGGCGGTATTGAGCGTGCGTACGCCGTCGACTTTATAAGCCATGCGCAATTGCAAATGATCCTGCAGATTCTCGCCGACGCCGCGCAGATCCTTTACGACCTCGATGCCAAGATTCTGCAGACGCGCGCCGTTGCCGATTCCTGAGAGTTCGAGCAATTGAGGCGAGTTGACTGCGCCGGAACTGAGGATGACTTCACAACGAGCTTTGGCGAGATAGTCGGTGTTGTCGCCGCGATATTCGACGCCTACGCAGCGGCGTCCTTCGAACACGACGCGTTGGGTGTGTGCTCCGGTAATGACGGTAAGATTCGGACGCTTGAGCGCCGGGCGCAGGAATGCTTTCGATGCATTCCAGCGGATGCCGCGTTTCTGATTGACGTCGAAGTAGCCGACGCCGGTGTTGTCGCCGCGATTGAAGTCGTCGGTGGCGGGTATGCCGGTTTGTTGCGCCGCTCGCGAGAACTCCTCAAGGATCTTCCACTTGAGACGCTGCTTTTCCACACGCCACGGGCCGCCTGCTCCGTGCGATTCGGATGCGCCGGCGTAGTGGTCTTCGCTACGTTTGAAGATTGGGAGGACGGCGTTCCAGGACCATGACGCGTCATTGGTGACGCGGGCCCATTCATCGTAGTCTTCGCGCTGGCCGCGCATGTAGATCATGCCGTTGATCGACGAACTGCCGCCTAGCACGCGTCCGCGGGGATATGAGAGGGAGCGGCCGTTCAGGCCGGGTTCCGATTGGGTTTTGTAGAGCCAGTCCGTGCGGGGATTGCCGATGCAGTAGAGGTAGCCTACCGGTACGTGGATCCAGTGGTAGTCGTCTTTGCCGCCGGCTTCCAGGAGCAGGACCTGGATTTCCGGGTCTTCCGATAGGCGGTTGGCGAGGACGCAACCTGCTGTGCCGGCGCCTACTATGATGTAGTCGAATTCGCCTTCCAGGCGGGGGGGTGTTTTTTTTGTGATGCTCATGGTTTCGTCTCCTAAGCTTTTTTACCTGTTTGGCGGGTTTTGTTGTTGATCTGGGTCTTTGGCCTTTCCTTGTTTTGTTATCGGTCTATTAGCGTTCCCCCTGTGCGGGGGGCACCTACTTTTCTTTGCCTGCCGCAAAGAAAAGTAGGCAAAAGAAAGCGGCTCAAACCGCTAATTCTTAAACGGGTCCCCCGCGCAGCCACGGTAGTGGTGCATCTGGAATCCGTCGCCTCGCACATTCCGCTTTAGTGACAAGGCAGTCATACCTCCGGCGACGCTGGGCGCGCCGACGCCCAGTTCATCACACCATCAGTTATGCAAAGCACCTCCGGTTTCCCCGGCAGACCCGTCCGCGACGCACGCAGTGCGGAGTGGGAGCTGATGAGTGCGTTGTCACTAGCGGGGAGTGTGCGAGTGCACGGATTCCAGATGCACCACTACCGTGGCTGCGCGGGGGACCCGCTTATGAGCTGGCG
>Ga0209015_10034_pt1 | contig 87539 bp, 77 predicted proteins | sample EPASupsiteSAE300_FD_187264 | JGI IMG/M metagenome (GOLD analysis project Ga0209015, IMG submission 187264) | Bioremediated contaminated groundwater from EPA Superfund site, New Mexico - Sample SAE3-00 (SPAdes) (version 2) | ecosystem: Environmental > Aquatic > Deep subsurface > Groundwater >...
GGGAGCCGATAACGGAAGTGGCGCGTATTTTACCTGTCTCGCGCGCGAGGCCGCGCCGACGCGCCACACCGGCGGGCGCCGCGGACGTGACAGATGCGCCCTGCCGGTCAGCCCGGCCTACTGACTACTGGCGCCGCCGCGATCCACGCGTACCCGGCATCGAGCGCAAACCCGTGCGTTCAACGCTGAAGCGGAACGTGCGCGTCAGACGCTCGCCGCGTTTCAGCATCGTCATGCCGTTCTCGCACGCACCGCCCGCCAGATTCATCGCGTTGATCGGGTGATCCACCGGCTCGAAGCAGAAGAACTCTTCGCCGGGTGGCGTGTAGAGCACATAGTAGTCGGTGTCGGCGGCAATATTCAGCGACAGGCGCCGCTTCGGCCACACCACAGCCGCCTGCCCGCTCCAGCCCGTGAAGGCGTGATTGACGATGGCTTCCGGCAGCGGATACGCCACACCGAATTGCCACGCGGGCGGCGCCGGCACGTGACGCACCGGCAGCCAGTCGTCGCCGGAGAGCCACAAGCCGCCGGCGGCCGCGGACAGTTCGGTGTCCGTGTCGCGCACGAAAAACGGATGCACGCCCAAGCCGAAAGGCAACGCCTCGCGACCGGCATTCTCGATTTCCAGCGTGATGACGAGCGTGGGGCCGTCCAGCGAATAGGTTTGCGTCGCATGGAATGCGTACGGTTTGCCGTCCTGGCGATCGAGCGTCAGCCGGACATTTTCACGGTCCGCTTCGGCGACCTGCCAGGCAGAGAGCCAACCGTCGCCATGAATCGGCAGCGGTTCGTCGGCGCGATTGTTTGGCACTTCGATACGCCGCCCCGCCACATTGAAATGACCGCCGCCGATCCGGTTCGAATACGGCAGCAACGGATAGCAGGCCAGCTCGTTCGGCTGGGTATCGGCGGCGACATGGCGGCAGCGCCGGAAAATCGGCGTGAGCGCGCCGTCGTTACGCCAATCGAAACGGGTGATGCCGCCGCCGAGCGTCGGCGCGACGTCGAGACGCAGATGCGCGTTGGCAAGCGTAATACATGCAAGTTCGCCGCCGCTTGTCTCACCGACCGCAACCGCCGACGTACTCGGCCCCGGATGCACCGGATTGGCAGCCGCGTTGAGTCGCGCGCGCCGACTCTGGGAAGAAGCGGAAACAGGATTCGCAACAGTCATATCTGGCTCCATCGAGAGGCGTGGGACATTGCCGTCATTGCTGACGGATGCTGTTGGGCGATTTTCTTGAACCGGTCGCCTCTGGGTCCGAACGGCATGCTGCCGATTTGCTGCCACTGGTTTTGCGACATCGACTCCTTGCACTTTCTCAAACACGGCTCGACCACCCTCCGCGGCCGCCTCGACACCGAGGCCGGGCTATTTTGCGCTAGGCAGGCGAGCCTTGAAACACCGGCTCCTGCAAACCCTGTCGCCCAGGCGTTGCAATAAATACTCCGCCCGCGTGAGCATCGGTCGCGAGCGCCACGGCATCGAGATCGATGCGCGCGCTCGTAATGTACAGCGTGTCCAGTTGCGCGGCATGTCCAGCGGGAAGTCCGCTCGGAGGACCGCCAAACGCGACACAGCTCGGTTGCGCAGTCGGTACGTCGACGCGTTCGGTTTCCACGCCGTCGGGTCCATATCGCACCACTCGCCTGCCGCCCCACTGCGCATTCCACACACCGCCGTCACCGTCAACCGTCGAGCCGTCGGGTTCGCCGGTTGCGTCGGTCAATGTCGTGAAGACGCGATCGTTGGCGATGCTGCCGTCCGCGCGATAGTCGCACACGCGAATTTCACGCGTTGGCGAATCGCAGTAATACATCGTCGCACCGTCAGGACTGAACGCAATGCTGTTCGAGATCGCCGGTGCAGGTAACGGCAACCGTTCCAGCGACAAATCACGATTCAGACGATAAAACCCGCCGAGCGCCCGCAGCGGAGAGCCTTCGTCCTTTGTGCCGAAGACGAAACGGCCCTGACGGTCGCAACGGCCGTCGTTCACGCGCGTATTCAAATCCGCTTCGACGTCGACGATATGCTGCGTCACACCTGTTGCCAGATCGAAGAACGCCAGATGCGTCGCCAATCCGAGCAGCAGGTAGCGGGGGTCGGCACACAACGCGAACGTGGCAAGACGCTCGGACATGAGCCAGGACGTGCTTTGTCCGTCGCTCGGGTCATAGCGCCACAAACGCGCGCCTTCGATATCGGTCCAGTAAAAGCGGCCTGTTCTGGCGCACCACGTCGCGCCTTCGCCGAGCGTGCATTGCGTATCGAGCAGCAACGCCGCGCGAGGCGCCGGCTGACCTGTACGCGGCCCCGCACTCACGCCCAGCCTCCGTCGACAATGAGGTCCTGCGCGGTGATCATCCGGCTGTCGTCCGCGGCGAGGAACAACGCCATGCGGGCAAGGTCGGCGGGCAGCAGTTCAGCGTCGATGCACTGACCTTCCTTGATCGAGCGGCGGCCTGCGTCATCGAGCCACAAACGCTTCTGCTTTTCCGTCATCACCCAACCCGGCACCAGCGTATTGACGCGAATGTTGAAGTGACCGAGGTCGCGCGCGAGGCCGCGCGTCAAACCCTGCACCGCCGATTTCGACATTACATACACCGGATAGCCGCCGTTCTTCAGCATCCAGCTGATCGAGCCGAGGTTGATGATCGAGCCGCTGTTGGCGGCTTTCATATCGTCCATCACCGCTTGCGCCGCGAAAAACTGGTGACGAATATTTACCGCGATGCCGGCGTCGAAAGACTCACGCGTCACTTCACCGATCGTGTGGCGCTTGTCGTTTGCCGCGTTGTTCACCAGCACCTGAATCGGGCCGAGCGCGGCCTTCACGTCGGCAATCGCTTTTTGCAGTGCGTCGATATCGGTCAGATCGCACGGCAAAAACATGGGCTTATGTTTCGAGTCGCCGAGTTCATCGGCGAGCGCTTCACCCGCGCTCGCATCGATATCGAAGAACGCGACGCGCGCGCCCTGGGCCGCGAAATGTTCGACGAACGATGCGCCGATACCGGTCGCACCACCCGTAATCAGTACGATTCGGTCGACGAGACTCGGATAGCGGGCAAACGCGCTGTCCGCGAGGCGGTCGTTTGCATTGGCCGGAGACGACATCGTTCGATTCCTTATAGAGCAAAGTAAGTGAGTCGCGAATTGAGCGCGGGTTGGGTCCCGGGTTTAATCTCGCGAACCGCGGTTCTTCAACTGATCGAGCAGCACGGCGGCGAGCAGAATCGCGCCGCGCACAAGGTACTGGTAGAACGCGTCGATGTTCATCAGGTTCATCACGTTCTCGACCGTGCCCATGATCAGCACGCCGATCACGACACCGGAAATCGTCGCGCGACCGCCGAGCAGCGACACGCCGCCCAGCACGCAAGCCGATATCACGTTCAGTTCGAAACCTTCCGCCGCGTTCGGCTGACCCGACGTAATCCGCGAAGCCAGAATCACACCCGCCAACGCGGTAACAGCCCCCTGAATCAGGAAGATATAAACGCGCGTGCGTTCGACGTTGATACCGGCGAGACGCGAAGCTTCCGGATTGCCGCCGATAGCCAGCGTGTTACGGCCATACACGGTCTGATTGAGCATCACGCCGAACACGATAAAGCACAGCAGCGTGACCCAGATCGGCAGCGACACGCCGAAGAAGCTCAGGCCGCCCAGCGCGATAAAGGTATCCGACGACACGCCCACGGCTTGCCCGTGCGACACGATGAAGCCGAGACCGCGGACGATTTCCATCGTCGCGAGCGTCGTGATCAGCGCGTTGATGCGCAGATAAGCGATCACCGCGCCGTTGACGAAACCGATCACCGCGCCCGCTGCCACCGCCGCGATGATCGCGATGAAAGTGTTACCGGTCGCGTTCAGGACCATCGCACACAGCACGCCCGCGAAGGCGACCGTCGAACCCACCGACAGGTCGAAATCGCGCGAGGCCAGACAGAACATCATCGTGCACGCGACCATGCCGATCTGTGAAATCGACAGCGCGAGACCGAGCATGTTCTCGATCGAGAAGAAGTGATCGACCGTCAACGACATCGTGACGAACATCACGACGAAAATCAGGATCAGGCTGTACTCGGTGATCTGCTGCCACCATTTCGCCTTGTCGTTCGACTGCGGAATCAGCGCCTCAGCCGCGCCTTTGGCGGCTTGTTGCGCGAGGTTTTCTCTGGCTTGCATTTTGAAGACTCCTCCCGTTCCCCACGGGTTGCCGGACTTTCGTCCAAGTAATGTTCAGGCCGCTTGCTCGGTGGCTGCGGTTCCGGGCATGGCGGTCGAGCTCTGCGGCAACGCGAGGCTCAACACCGTTTGTTCCGTTGCTTCCTCGCGCGACAGCTCGCCGGAAATGCGGCCCTGACGCATCACGACGATCCGGTCGGACACACCGAGCACTTCCGGCAGTTCAGACGAAATCATCACGATCGCGCAGCCGCGTTCCGCAAGCTGATAAATCACGTTATAGATCTCATGCTTCGCACCCACATCGATTCCGCGGGTCGGCTCGTCGAGAATCACCACCTTCAGATCGGGCTCGGCCAACCAGCGCGACAGAATCGCCTTCTGCTGATTGCCGCCCGACAGAAAGCGAATCTTCTGGCGGCGGCTCGGCGTCTTGATCTTCAGAAGCTTGATGAAACGGTCCGCGGTTTCCGCTTCCTTCTTGCGGTCGAGGAACATCCCCGCCCGCAGATAGTGACGGCGGCAACTGATATTGATGTTCTCCGACACGGTCGCCATCGCGACGATGCCCTCTTCCTTGCGGTCTTCAGGGCACAGCACGATGCCGTGCCGGATCGCCTCGCCCGCGCTGCGCACCTTGATCGGCTTGCCGTCGAGCACGATTTCGCCAGCCTTCTTGTGGTCGGCGCCGTACACCAGGTGCATCAGCTCGCTACGGCCCGCGCCCACCAGACCGAAGAAACCGACGATCTCGCCGCGCCGCACTTCGAAGCTGGCCGGCTGCGCGAGCGCATGGCCTTCGATCGCTTTCGCCGCGAAGCGCACTTCGCCCAGCGGACGCGCCGAATAGTTGTAGATATCGGAAATTTCACGCCCGACCATTTCGCTCACGATGGTGTCGCGCGACACGCCTTCGAGCGTCGGATGCGAGGCGATCTTGCGGCCGTCGCGGAAAATCGTGCAGGCATCGCACAGCTCGTAAATCTCGTCCATGCGGTGCGAGATGTAGATCATCGCGCGGTTGTCGGCGCGCAGGTCGCGCACCAGCTTGAACAGCACCTCGGTCTCGCGATGCGACAGCGAGCTGGTCGGTTCATCCAGCGCAATCACGCGCGCGTTACGCAGCAAGGCCTTGCAGATTTCGACCATTTGCCGCTGTGCGATCGAGAGCTTTCTCAGCTTCGCGTTCGGATCGAGCGCCACGCCCATCGCTTCGAGACGTTCTTTGACGAAGCGCTTGGCTTCACGCTTGTTGACCCAGCCGAGCGAGTTCGGCAGTTGGCCCAACAGCAGGTTTTCCGCGACCGTCAGATCGGGCACGTATTGCAGTTCCTGGTGAATCACCGCGATCCCCGCCCCGATCGACGCCGCCGCGCTCGTAAAGCGCACCTCATTGCCGTCGATCATCACGCGACCGGAGTCGGGCTGATATTCACCGCCGAGAATCTTCAGCAGGGTCGATTTCCCTGCGCCGTTTTCGCCCATCAGGCCGTGCACCTGGCCGACGTTGACGTCGAAGGACACTCCGTCAAGCGCGCGCACGCCTGGAAAGACTTTGCCGATATTGTCAAAACGTAGCGTCGCTGACACTTCGCCTCCTATGTCGACGGAAGTTAGCGTTCTAACGCTTACTGCCGTCCCATTGCTTCATATGAACCGTGCTTCTTCAGGTGCCTCATGGACACCAAGCGTGGTCTGTCTCAACTACTCGTCTTTTATTACTGTCGGTGATGGCTGCCGATGCGCCCAATCCCTGGAGAATGACGCACCGGCAGTTCACTTCATTGCACTGCGTTACAACCAATGCTTACTTCGATGCAAGCCCCATCTTCTCGCGTACTTCACCCACGTTGTCACGCGTGGCCAGCATGCCGGTCGTCAGCGTGAGCATCGGCGGCTCCTTGCCTTGCGTGATCCAGTCGTACATCAGCGTGGAGGTTTCTTCGCCGTGACGCTTCGGGCTGATGATGACCGTGCCGTAGAAGCCGGTCGGCGACGGCTTCTTGAACTCGTTCAAAGCCGAGTCCGAGCCGCCGATACCGATACCGATCATGTTGTCGGCCTTGAAGCCACGGCCTTCCGCTGCGCGCACCGCGCCGAGCACGGCCTCGTCGTTCAGACCGTAAGCGACCCAGTGCTTGAACTGCGGGTTCTTGGTGAACGCGATATTGGCGGCGTTGAAGGCGTTTTCCGTGTCGGTCTTCGCTTGCGGCGCTTCGATCACGTTGGCCTTCGGGAAACCAGCGGCGACGAGCGCGTCGGTTGCACCGGTGGTGCGATCCACTGCGGTCGGCAACTGGTTGTAGGTCACGTCGATCGCGCCCACGTCTTTCATGTCCCAGCCGCGCTTCTTGATTTCCGCAGCCAGACCGTCGCCCACCTGCTTGCCGATGTTGTACGCCGAGATGCCCATATGCGGCACCGATGCGATCGGCTTGCCGGCGCCGTCGACAAGGCGGTCGTCGACCGTCATCATCTTCAGGCCGTCGGCTTTCGCCTTGGCGACGATGCCCGGTCCGAGCTTGACGTCAGGCGTGCAGATCACAAAACCTTGCGCTTTCTGAGCCGCCAGGTTGTCGATAGCGCTCATCACCTTCTCACCCGACGGCGCGCCGATCTTCACCAGCGTGAAGCCCTTTTGCTTGGCGGCGATTTCGGCGAACTTCCACTCGTCCTGGAACCACGGTTCTTCCGGCTGCTTCACGAGGAAGCCAATCTTCACCGGATCGGCAGCCTGCGCGACCGGTGCGTTGAAGAGCACACCCGCCGCCGCTGCTGCCAGCGTGAGGAAAATCCTTCGTTTCATAATGCGTGTCTCCTGACTAATTGATAACGAGAAGGTATCGGCCGCGTCTTCTTGTACCGGTTGTGACACACGCGGCCAGCGCGTCGTCCGGTGAAACTTTTCAGTCGTGATACAGCGCCGAGCGCCCGCCATCCACGGTGACGCAGGTAGCGTTGATGAACGGTGCTTCGTCCGAGGCGAGAAACACCGCCGTCATCGCCACTTCTTCCGGGCGGCCGATGCGCTTCATCGGTTGCAGATCGAGCGTTGCCTGTTTCGCGGCGGCCGGATCGGCTTGTTCGTTCCACCAGTCATGCGTCAGTTGCGTCTCGATGTAGCCCGGCGCGATTGCGTTGACCCGCACATTGCGTGGCGCGTACTCGATGCCGAGCGCGCGCGTCAAACCGATTACGCCGTGCTTCGCGACCGGGTACGGAAAGCATCCCGGAATGATCTTGAATGCATGCGTCGACGCGATATTCACGATGCTGCCCGCGCCGCGTTCGACCATGCCCGGCAACACCGCGCGACAGCCGTTCCATACGCCGTCGAGATCGACCGCGAAGCAGCGGCGCCAATCGTCGTCGGTCATTGTCAGCGGATCGCAGAACACGTTGATGCCGGCGTTGTTGACCAGCACGTCGAGCGCGCCGAACGTACGTTCCGCCTCGCTCACCGCGTGCTGAACCGACGCCGATTGCGTCACGTCCGTATGCACGGCCAGCGCACCCGCACCGGTTTGCGACTTGATCTGCTCCGCCGTCTGCCGCGCCGTTTCGATATCCAGCTCCGCCAGTACGACCGCCGCGCCCTCGCGCGCGAACGCGAATGCGATCGCCGCGCCGATGCCGCGCCCGGCACCGGTGATCAACGCGACCTTGTCGGCGAGCCGCTTCATTTCTTCGCGCCTGCGCGAGCGATGCGCAAGCCGTTGATAAACGCTTTCGCATGCGAGGCAGTCACCGCCGCGCTCTGGCCCGGCTTATACAGCGCCGAGCCGAGGCCGAAACCGTTCGCGCCGGCACTCAAAAACGGCCCCATGTTGTCCGGCGTGATTCCGCCGACGGGCACCAGCGGCACCTGCGCCGCGATCACCGCGCGCCACGCCTTCACGATCTGGCAGCCGAGTTGTTCCGCAGGGAACATCTTCAGCACGTCCGCGCCGTTTTTCAGCGCGAGGAAGGCTTCGTTCGGCGTGGCCACGCCCGGCGCGCACGCCATGCCTTGCGCCTTCGCGGCGCTGACGACTTCCGGATCGCTATGCGGCATCACGATCAGCTCGCCGCCGGCGGACTTGACGTCGCTGACAAAACCCGGGTGCAGCACCGTGCCGGCACCGACGATCGCATCGGCCGGCAAGGTCTTGCGGATCGCCGCGATGCTGTCGAACGGTTGCGGCGAATTCAACGGCACTTCGACGATGCGAAAACCCGCTTCGTACAGCGCCTGAGCGTGCTCGGCGGCATCGGCGGGCGTCACGCCGCGCATGATCGCGATCAGCGGACAGACCTCGAACGCCGCGATCAGACCCGCGTGCGGCATGTATGGGGCGGGCAGATTGATGTGAGGTTGCATGTCGGTTCCTTGTTTCGTGAGCGGCGGCGCTACCGGTTAGCCCGCGTGCGCCGCTTGGGGCGTCGGATTGACGAGCCCCGCCTGGGTCGCGACGCGCCACAGGCCGCGTTCGGTGGCGTACTTCACCAGCTCCGCGTGAGGGCAGCCGAATTGTGCGAGTGCGACGCGATAGCGCTCGCACAGCGCCTCGTTGCCGATCAGGCGCAACTGCTGCCCGGCGAGCGAGTTGTGCTGTTGCGCGAGCACGGCTTCGAGGCCGGCCAGTTCGTGCCCGATCAGCAGGCCCGACAGATAGTCCGGCTGCTGTTCACGCGAAAGTTGTCCAGTGAGCCCGAGCGTGCGGGCGCTGAATACGGTAGCCAGCAGGCCCGCCTGACCTTTGTCGCGGGCGATCTTCACGCCATGCAGGAATGCATCGGTATCCGGACGATCTGGCGTATCCATCGTGCGGCCGAGGATGGTGTGCTCGCGCAGTGCTGCGAACACTTCACCGGTCATGAAGGTATGAAAACGTTCGATGCGGCCTGCCTGCACGACGGCCCACTTCGCGTGGGTGCCAGGCAAGCCGATCAGCGCGCGCTTACCGCTGTCCGCGCCGCCCGAGTCCTGACCGAGCGCCCCGAAGATCTGGGTTTCCTCGCCGCGCATTACATTCGGCAGGTCGCCGCGCTGCAGGACGCCCGGCACGATGTGCAGCGTCACGCCGCCCGCGGCTTTGACACGGACGATGCCGGCCACCAGCGCATCGGCATTTGCCGGTGCGTCGACATACGGTGCTTCGACCCAGCCTTGCGCGCTGCCGACCATGCCTGCGGCGATCACCGGCACGCCGGGTGCCTGCTCGAGCCAGGCGCCGCACGCGTCATCGAAGGCGGCGTCGAAGCCACCCTGTTCCGCGCTGCGCGGCAGATTCATGATGCCGGCCGTCGAGGCCCGGGTTGCCAGTACGTTACCGGCTGCGTCGTACAAATACGCGCGCAACGACGTCGTACCCCAATCGAGCGCGATCAGCGCGGCGTGTTGGAGCCTGGCGTCGGCGGCCGCGGTGCCGTTCACCGGATCGAGCGCCTGCGTTTGAGAACCCGCTTGCTTCATCGTTTGATCCTGCGCGTTGCCGGTTGCGGCGCACGCCAGCCGAGTTCTTCCGAGATCGCGCGCGCTTCGCGCTGCACGACCGGGATCAGTTCATCCATGCGTTCGAGCGACATATACGGAATCGTGCTCGCCACCGACAGCGCCGCCACCACCGAGCCCGATGCGTCGCGCACCGGCGCTGCAACGCAACGGATCGATGCTTCGTTTTCTTCGAGGTCGAAGGTATAGCCGCCGGCAGCGTAGTTGGTCATGCGTTGCATGAAGGTTGGCGCGTCGGGGCGGTTATCCGGCTTGAAACTGACGCCGGCGAGCGCACGCCGCGATGCTTCGAAAAGCGACTGCCACACATCCGGCGTGAGGTCGAGCATCATGGCTTTGCCGATACCCGTCGACGCCAGCGGCATCCGGTGACCAACGCGCGAGCGCATTTCGAGGCCACGGGTGCCGGGGATTTTGTCGATGTACAGCACGTCGTCGCCGTCGCGCACGCCGAGGTGGATTGTGTCGAGTGTCTGCTCAGCGAGCGATTCGAGATGCGGACGCGCAACTGCGGTGAGCGGCATCTGTTCGAGCGCGATGGTGCCGAGTTCGATCAGCTTCGGGCCGAGCAGATAGCCGCCTTGCACCTGGCGGAGATAGCGCGCCTGCACGAGGCTGCTCACCAGCCGATGCGTGGTGCTGCGCGTCGTGCCGAGTGCGGCGCCGAAGGTGCGCAGATCGCGTACGCCGGCGGCGGCGGCTTCCAGAATCGCGAGGCCGCGCAACAGCGTTTGGGTACCGGCTTGTTGCGGTGTGACGTCGAGCAGCGTGCTCGGCAACGCGATTTCGTCGACCACGGCCGGTTGCGCGCCGGCGCGCGGGGCTTTGGCGGCGTGAACCTGCTGTGGCGTTGCACGGGTCGCGTGATTGGCTGACGGCGCCAGCTCGGCTTCGGACGCGCTCGCGGCGTGAGTGGGCATCGCTTTATTCATGGCGATTGGCTTTTCGATGGTTTTTTGCGCTTACAGCGCGGGACCGGAGAGGAGGCCTGTTTTGCTCGCAGTTTTGTTCGCGGCACAGGGCGGGTAGCCGGTGGCGCGGACATGCGGGTGCTGCCTTTTGGTCTTGGGCATGGGGTGGCTTGTCTCCGGTTTTTTTCTTGCTGTCGCTCGGTGTGGCCGTTCTTTCTCTGGCTAACGAAGCGTGTTGGCTGGATTGTAGGGCGGTTTTTTGAAAAGCTCCAATATGTGAGTGTTGGATTCATATAATGGGATTTGGCCTTGCCGGGGGCTGGGTTTTGGGTTTTTGGCCTGCTCGGCGGGTCTGGTTTTTTTGGCGTTGCCTTGCTGTCGTAGTGGTCTGTTCTGGTGTTGGTCTTTTGGCCTTTCCTCGATTTGTTCGTGGTCTGTTTGGGTTGGTCTTTTGGTCTTTCCTTGAATTGTTAGTGGTCTATTAGCGTTGCCCCTGTGCGGGGCGGCACCTACTTTTCTTTGCCGGCCGCAAAGAAAAGTAGGCAAAAGAAAGCGGCTCAAACCGCTAATTCTTAAGCGGGTCCCCTGGCTTGGAGGGGGTAGTGGTGCATCTGGAATCTGTGATCTCGCGCACTCTGCGTTAGTGACAAGGCACTCATCAGCTCCCACTCCGCACTATGTGCGTCGCGGACGGGTCTGCCTGGGAAACCAGCGGGTTTGCTCCGCGCAGCGGGAGCCGTCGGCTTCGCCTCGGCGAAATGCCCCCACTCTGATTGGCCAATCCCCACTTCGGAAATGTCGGTGCGTTGCTTTCGCTTTCGCAGTGCGATCGCGATCGCTGCCGCGGTTGCGATCGCAGCAGCGGGGCAGCGGCTGGCAACAGCGAGCAGGGACCGGGGCAAACGGGAGAGGGAGGCCGCGGCCTGGTGACAGCGATGCTGCCGACGAGTCAGTATCAGGATAAATCGAGGCGTGAAACCGCAGCGGGTGAATCAAGCCGCGAAACCGCTGCGGGCGGATCAAGGCGCGAAAACCGCAGCGGGCGGATCGGGGGGAAATCGTAGCGGGTGGCGATGGGAACGGGGTATCGGCGCGCGCAGCGCCGCCGGAGGTATGACTGCCTTGTCACTAAGGCGAAGTGTGCGAGGCGACAGATTCCAGATGCACCACTACCGCTACTGTGCGGGGGACCCGCTTATGAGCTGGCGGGGTGAAGCCGCTTTCTTTGCTTATCTTTCTTTGCGGCGGCAAAGAAAGTAAGTGCCGCCCCGCACAGGGGCAACGCTAATAAACCACTAACACAGCAAGGAAAGGCCAAAAGACCAAAACCAGAACAGACCACTACGACAGCAAGGCAACACCCAAAAAACCCAGACCCGCCGAACAGCCCCAAACCTTACCCATCAATCAGGCAATTCCGCCGCCCCCATCCGCCGCGCAATAACCCGCGAACGTTGCGCCAGATACCCCGAGCCCCTGTGCTCATCAAAGTACTTAGGCTGCGGCAACATCACTGCCAACCTAGCCGACTGCGCAGCAGTCAACTTCGCAGCCGAAGTCTTGTAGTAATAATGCGCGGCCGCCTCCGCGCCATAAACCCCATTCCCCCACTCAACGGAGTTGAGATAAATCTCGAAGATCCGCTGCTTGTCCATCAAGGTCTCGAGCATCCACGTGATAATCAACTCCTGACCCTTGCGGATATAACTCTTCTCCCGCGACAAAAACAGATTCCGCGCCAACTGCTGAGTAATCGTCGAACCGCCTCGAACAATCCTGCCCTTGGCCTTATTGCGCTCCCAGGCCTGCAAAATGGCATCCGTCTCGTAGCCATTGTTATTCACGAAGTTCGCGTCTTCAGACGCGATAATCGCGCGCTTCAGATTGTGCGAAATCTGCTCGTACGGTACCCACGTATGCTGCACCGAAAGATCAGGCCGATCCTGCGACAAACGCCACGCATCCGAGCGCATGAAAGCCGTCGACTGAGGATTCACGTAATTCCACACCGCGATCTGCGCGAAGTAAAACGCCTGCGTCGCAAGCCACGCAATTGCCACCACCACGCCCAGATAAAACACCCATCGCACCGGGCCTGGCCGGCTCGCGCGCCGCGTTGCTGTCATCGTGACTGGAGTCCTCGAGTGAGTGAGCCGGTGAGTTCCGGGTAAAAAAAGCGCCTAAGCGTGCGACGGCGCCGTCAATAACGCCCGCAATTCAGCCAGCACCGGCGCGCCGTCAGGCCGCACGCCTCGCCACACGTAAAACGATTCAGCCGCCTGCTCGACCAGCATGCCGAGACCATCGGCTGCGCGTGCGCCGAACTTCCGCGCGTGTTCCATGAACACCGTCGGATGCGCGCCGTACATCATGTCGTAAGCAAGCGTGCCGCTGCCGAACGCGCGGTCGTCGCATTCGGGCAACGAAGCATCCAGGCTGCCCGCCGTCGCGTTGACGATCACGTCGTATGCGCCTGCTTCGATCGCCCGCGCACTGCCGCCGCTCAGATGGCAAGCGGCGTCGCGCGCGGCCTGCGCAAACTGGTCGACGAGCGCGTCGGCCTTCGCCGCCGTCCGGTTGACAATGGTCAACGTGTGCGGCGCACGTTCCAGCATCGGCAGCACAACGCCGCGCGCGGCGCCCCCCGCACCCAGCAGCAAAATCCGCGCGCCCTTCAACGACACACCGAGATTCACTTCGATATCGCGCACGAGGCCAAAACCGTCCGTGTTGTCGCCGTAAACACCGCTCGCGTCGAACTTCAGCGTGTTCACCGCGCCCGCTGCCGCCGCGCGCGGCGACAAGGTATCGGCGAAGGCATGTGCGTCGAGCTTGAACGGCACAGTCACGTTCATGCCGCGGCCGCCTGCTTCGATAAAAGCCCGCACGTGCGGCACGAAGGCATCGACCGGTGCCAGCAGGGGGCCGTACTCGATCGGCTCGCCAGTCTGCGCGGCAAAACGGCCATGAATGAACGGCGACTTGCTATGCCCGACCGGGTTGCCGATCACGGCGTAGCGGTCATGTAACTGATCCGCGCTCATCGTCCCGGCTCCGCGACGTGCTGCTGATCGGCGGCCGCATCGCCGGCGCCGGTGTCGGTGCCGTTTTCGGCATCGCCCGCTTCTCCCGCTGCACCGTCGAGATCGGCTTCCGCCTGAACCTCGGCTTCGCCTTCGGCACTCTCATCCGCCACGTCGATGATTTCCTCTTCGCCCTCGTCGGCTTCTTCAGCCTCGCTGCCGCTCGTCACGGTCGGCGCGTCGAGCACATGCAACAGGCGCACGGACGCTTCAACGGTCAGTTCGTCGATCGACATCACTTCCATCTGCAAGCGCGTGCCGCGCGCATGCACGCCGAGGCCGGGCACGTGCAGCAATAGCGGAATTTCTTCAAGGCGCACGAGATCGCCCTTCACCACCGACGCCACCACCTGCTTGCGGTTCTCCTGCTTCAGCCAGCGCAGACACCAGAAGTACTCCATGCGGCGCTGGTGATCGGCGTACGCGGTGTAGGTGTCATCAAAACCTTGCACGACGGCAAACAGATCGGCGTCCTTCGGCTTGAACGGCGCAGCCAGTTTCGCGGTGACGCCGTGCTGCACACAGGCAAGCAACTGCCACTGATTCACAAGGTCGACATAGCGCCGCAGCGGCGAGGTGCTCCACGCATATTGCGTGACGCCCAGGCCTTCGTGCGGAGCGGCATTGGTCTGCATGCGGGTGCGTTTCGGCCCGGTCGGCGCGCCGAACGCGCGTTGTGTCCGGTAGATGCCCGGCACACCGTGGTCGTGCAGGAACGCGCCCCACGACGAGTTGGCGAGAATCGCGAGTTCCGCGACGATCGTATCGAGCGGCGATCCGCGCCGACGCGGCGTGATCGTGATGTGCTCGCCTTCAACGTAAAAATTGAAATCGGTGTTGCGCTGCACTTCACGCCGCAGGCCGTATCCTGCGCGCGCGGTCTGACGCTTTTCGAACAGCGCCTGCGCGAACGGCCACAGCACGGCGATGTCTTCCTTATGCGGATAGTCGCCCGTGCCGGCGGCCAGCGCTTCTTCGGTGACCAGTTCGTCCAGCGTGTTGTGGCGCAAATTATTCTTCACGAACACACGCTCGGCGCGCGTTTCGCTCGCGACGATTTCCTGCGTCTCGCGGTTGATGATCACATACAGCGACAACGCCGGCCGCAAGCCGCCTTCCGCCAGCGTAAAAGCTTCGACGACGCTGTCGGGCAGCATCGTGATCTTGTCGCCCGGCATATAGACGGTCGACAAACGCGTGCGTGCGATCGCATCGATATCGTCGCCACGCGTAATGCCGAGCGCCGGCGCGGCAATGTGCACGCCGATCCGCACGCGGCCGTCCGCCAGGTGCTCGACCGAGAACGCATCGTCGATTTCCGTGGTGGTGATGTCGTCGATCGAGAACGCTTCGACTTCGGCTTCCGGCAGGTCCTCCGGCAACGCGCCGACCGTGACCGGCGGGAAACCGGTGCCGTGCGGGAAAAACTCGGAGAGGAATTTCGCCTCGTGCAACGCGCGAGCCGACGCAATCCCGCCGCATTCGAGCATCAGCCGCGCCTGCGAAATGCCGCGCGCCGCCGCCGCGGCTTCGAGCGCCTTGTACTCGATCGTGTTCTTGTCCGGCTTGGTGAGCAAGGCCAGCGCCTTGCTGCCGCTGAAGCCTTCCGGCAGGCGGCCCGCCTTCAGCTCCTCCTCGTAGCCGGCCTGTACCAGCGCCTGCTGGCGCTTGCGCTCCAGCCCGGCAAGCGCCATCTTGAGTTGCTCCTGCGGCGCGCGTTGGTACATGCCGCGGCCCTTGCGGCGGAAATACACCGGTGAGCCATGCATGCGCAGCACCAGCGCGGCGCGTTCGATCGCGCCGAACGAATCGCCGAAGTACTCGGCGCCCAGTGTGGCAAACGGGAATTCGTCTTCCGGCGCGCATTCCCACAGGAAATCCAGATCGATGTCCTGCGCGGCCGCGTCAGCCTGCTGCATCAACTCGCCGGCGCTCGGCTTTTCGAACTCGATCAGCACGTCTTTCGCGCGTACCTTGGTGCGCCGGCCGCCCGGCAACTCGACCTGAAAAGCATCGCCCTGGCGCGACAGCACGCTGCCCGCCTTGAAACTGCCCGATTCCTCGAAGAAAACGTTCACTCAATACTCTCGTTCTGACTTGCATCCGCCGGCGCGCCCGATTGGGTTCAGCTATCGGTCACTGCGTGCGCGGCACGGCAACGTGTTCGTGGTAGTGGATCCGCGGCGCGACACACGCGCCGGCGGCATGAATCTGGTGATCCGCAACAGCCTCGCCGCGGGATCGTTGGTACTGTCAGGCCGCTTCGCGCGGCGCCGGAGGCTCGATATCCTCGGCGTCGCAAAAGGCCAGCACCTCGTCGACGTATTGCGCGAATTCGCTGATCGCGTGGTCGCTCCCTTCGATCAGCGTAGTGCGTGCGCCCGGATAGTGCGCAAGCATTTCACGGTAATCGAGCACTTCGTCGCCGGTAGCGGCTATCAAATAATAGCGTTCTGGCCGCGTGATCGACGCGACGCCGAGAGCACGCAGTTCGTCCAGATGATGCGGCTCGACGGTAATGCTGCCGCCGCCGTGCCACAACGGCTGCTCGCCGAGATAGGCGCTCAGGTCACGCTGCGGCACCACCGCCGGATTCAGCAGTACAGCCGGCCAGCCGTGTTTCTCGGCAAGATGCGTCGCAAAGTAGCCGCCTAGCGAACTGCCTATCACTGTGACGTTCGCCGGCTTCGCGGCCGCCACCAGCGATTCGGCGAGCGCCACGGTCTCGAGCGGCGAGACCGGCAGCATCGGGCAGCACCATTCGTCGCTGCGCCCGAGTTCGACGAGGCGTGCCGCCAGCACGCGCGCCTTGAACGAGTTGGGCGATGAACGAAAACCGTGCAGGTAGAGAATCACGACGTGCCTCGCACGGAAAGTGCGTCGAGCAGCTTCTGATGCACGCCGCCGAAGCCGCCGTTACTCATCACCAGAATCTGGTCGCCGGGGCGCGCGGCGTGGACCACCGCCTTGACCAGCGCGTCGAGATTGTCGAAAGCCTGCGCCTTGCCGCCGAGCGGCGCGAGCGCTTCGGCGAGATTCCAGCCGAGCGCGTCACGGCCGGACGGCGCGCCGTAGCCGAACACCAGATCGGCGCCGGCGAGGCTCGCCGGCAGTTGAGCTTTCATCACGCCGAGCTTCATGGTATTCGAGCGCGGTTCCAGCACGGCCAGGATTCGCGTGTTTTCGTGGCCGACACGGGCGCGCAAGCCGGCTACCGTGGTCTCGATCGCCGTAGGGTGATGGGCGAAATCGTCATAGACGGTCACACCGTCGACGCTGCCGCGCACTTCCATGCGGCGCTTCACATTGCGGAAGCTCGCGAGCGACTTCGCGGCTTGTGCCGGCGGCACGCCGACATGGCGCGCGGCGGCGATCGCGGCCAGCGCGTTCATGCGGTTGTGCTCACCCTGAACCTGCCACTCGACGACCCCGACACGCTCGCTGTTGTGATACACGGCAAAGCGCTCGTCGACCGGCTCGCCGTCTTCCGCCGGAACGGTTTCCCAGCCGCCTTGCACGCCGAAGCGCTCGACTTCGCTCCAGCAACCGCGCGTCAGCACACGCTCGAGCGCGTCTTCACGACCGTTGGTCACAATACGGCCGATGCCCGGCACAGTGCGGATCAGGTGATGGAATTGCGTTTCGATCGCGGCCAGATCCGGGAAAATGTCGGCATGATCGAACTCGAGGTTGTTCAGGATCGCGGTTTTCGGCCGGTAATGAACGAACTTGGAGCGCTTGTCGAAGAACGCGGTGTCGTATTCGTCGGCTTCGATCACGAAGAAGCTCGAATCGGTCAGCCGCGCCGACACCCCGAAATTCAGCGGCACGCCGCCGATCAGGAAGCCCGGATTGAGCCCCGCGTCTTCAAGCAGCCAGGTCAGCATCGAACTGGTGGTGGTCTTGCCGTGCGTGCCGGCTACCGCCAGCACCCACTTGCCGCTCAGCACATGTTCGCCGAGCCACTGCGGGCCGGACACGTACGGCAGGCCGCGATCGAGGATCGCTTCCATCAGCGGGTTGCCGCGCGTCACGACGTTGCCGATCACGAACAGATCGGCATTGAGGCCGTCCAGCTGCTCAGCGCCATAACCTTCGATCAGACGAATGCCTTGCGCCTCGAGTTGCGTGCTCATTGGCGGGTAGACGCCGGCGTCGCAGCCCGTCACGGTATGGCCCGCGCCGCGCGCGAGGACCGCGAGTCCGCCCATGAACGTGCCGCAGATGCCGAGGATGTGGATGTGCATAAGCCTGTCGTGCCGCGCGGGCGTATTTTTTGCAAGGAAGGGGAGTGCAGAGAAGCGGCCGAAACGACCGTCTGCAAAGGACGCTATTGTAACCGACGCCTCCGAATCGCCCTACGAACGGGACCGGCAGCGCGGCCGTCCGCCCGGCCCGTGCCAGGTACCCGGCGCGGCCCGCCCGCAAAGGGCTGTCATCAATCTCTAGTATGATTGAGAGATGGTTCGCAAATCACATTTCGATCCGCAGCGGGTGCGCGAGGAAATCGCCACCGCGGCTGCCCGGATGATCGCTGAAGACGGTCTGGACTACGCAACGGCCAAGCGTAAAGCGGCACGGCAGGTAGTCGGCGAGAGCCGTGTTGCCGGCGAATGGCTGCCGGATAACGACCAGATCGAAGAAGAAATCCGCGAGTACCAGTCGCTCTTCCAGGGTGACAGCCAACCGGCCTTGCTGCGGCGGCTGCGTCACATTGCAATCGACTGGATGGAGCGGCTCGCGCCGTTCAATCCGTATCTGACGGGCGCGGTACTGGGCGGCACCGCGGGCGAGCATTCGGATATTCACCTTCAGGTGTTTTGCGACAATCCGAAAGAAGTCGCGATCTACTTTCTGAACGCCAACATTCAGTACGACGTTTCGGAGACACGGCATTTTGGCGGCCGCGGCTATGTCGAGACGCTGAGCTTCCTCTGGCGCCCTACGAACGAAGGGCGCGACGCGGAGCCGGCCGGCATCCACGTCGCGCTGTACGAAACAGACGACTTGCGCGGCGCGGTCCGCGCCGACGCGCGCGGCCGTACGGCCCGGGCGAATCAGCAGGCGGTTCAGGCGCTGCTCGACAGCAGCAACGTCACCTCTTCAACTAATTAGACAGACCTGGAATGAATACGAGACGGATTCTGGCAGGCGCGCTGGTCGCGATCGCCGCCGCGGGCGGCGGAATGCTGGCCAACCATTGGCTCAACAGCGACCCGGAAGTCGCCCTCGCGGCGCAACCCGGCTCCGCGCAAAGCGCGGTCGAGCAACTCTGGAGCGCGCCCGTTACCAGTGTCGACGGCAAGCCGCAATCGCTAAGTTTGCTTAAAGGCCACCCAATCGTCGTCAATTTCTGGGCGTCGTGGTGCGGCCCGTGCGTCGAAGAGATGCCCGCTCTCTCGCAACTTCAGCGCGAATATGCAAAGAAAGGCATCCAGTTCGTCGGACTTGGCGTCGATTCGGATAAAAACGTCCAGGCGTTCCTGCAAAAGGTGAAAGTAGCCTACCCGGTCTACGTGACCGGCTTCGGCGGCGCCGATCTCGCCCGCGCGTTCGGCAATAACGCCGGCGGCCTGCCCTTTACCGTCGTTATCGACGCCAAGGGCAATATCCGCTCGACAAAATTAGGGCAAATCGACCCGCAAGCGCTGAAACAGACCCTCGACGCGCTCTAAATTTCACATTCTTTTGACGATCAGATCGGGGTAAAAGGCGCGAAATTAGGCGCAAATCGGCCGAATTTGAGAGAAGATGGGCGTGCGGAGAAGCGGCGAAAGGTCGCCGGCGGCGTTTCGAACGCGCGGGAAACTAGACAAGTTTCTCTAATCAGCGCTAAAGTGCGCCCAATTCCACGGAAAAAGAAGCGACCATGACGCGACTGCTGGTACTGCACGGCCCCAACCTCAACCTTCTCGGCACCCGGGAACCCGAGGTCTACGGCCGCGTGACGTTGCCGCAGATCGATCAGGCGCTGGCGGACCGCGCAGCGGACGCTGGTGTCGAACTCGCGTCGTTCCAGAGCAATCACGAAGGTGCCCTGGTCGATCGCATCCAATCCGCACGGACCGAAAAAACCGATTTCATACTGATCAATCCCGCCGCGTACACGCATACCAGCGTGGCCATTCGGGACGCACTGGCGGGGGTCGGCATCCCGTTCGTCGAGATTCATCTGTCGAACGTACATCGCCGCGAACCGTTCCGGCATCACTCGTATTTCTCCGACCAGGCAGAGGGCGTGATTTGCGGCCTCGGCTGGAAGGGCTATATGTACGCGCTCGAATTCGCGCTCGACCGGCTGTCCGCCGGCTCGTCGCGCGGCTGATTCCAAACACGTCTAATTTGCGCCGGCTGCGTACGCGCCGGCACTTTACGCATTGAAAGGGGCTTCCTGATGGATCTACGTAAACTGAAAACTCTGATCGACCTCGTCTCGGAGTCCGGTATTTCCGAACTCGAAGTGACCGAAGGCGAAGGCAAGGTCCGCATCGTCAAGAATGCGCCGCCGGTTTACGTGCAACCGTCCGCTTCGTATGCCCCGCAATATGCGCAACCGGCGCCGATGCCGGCCGGCGAAGCGCCGGCTGCAGCAGCGGGCGCCCCCGCTACGCCGGCCGCCGCCGCGCCGCAAGGCCACGTGGTGACCTCGCCGATGGTCGGCACCTTCTACCGTGCGCCGTCGCCGGGCGCCGAGCCGTTCGTCCAGGTGGGCGATACGGTCAAGGAAGGCCAGACGATCTGCATCATCGAAGCGATGAAGCTGCTCAACGAAATCGAGTCGGACAAGTCCGGTGTGGTCAAGGAAATCCTCGTCGACAACGGCCAGGCGGTCGAGTACGGCCAACCGCTGTTCGTGGTCGGCTAACGCGGCACGCGTCGCGCTTTTTTTGCGCCTGCCGCCCGCGCGCCTGCCCTACCGGGGCGCGCGGCCGATCCTCTGAGGCAGCCTGTGTTGTGATCAGCCGGGCGCCTATTGATGAGTCGAAAACCCGCTATGTTTGAAAAAATCCTCATTGCCAATCGTGGCGAGATCGCGCTCCGTATTCAGCGCGCGTGCCGCGAACTTGGCGTCAAGACCGTCGTCGTCTATTCGGAAGCCGACAAGGAAGCCAAGTACGTGAAGCTCGCCGACGAGGCCGTCTGTATCGGCCCGGCACCTTCGAATCTGAGCTACCTGAACATGCCGGCGCTGATCAGCGCGGCAGAAGTGACGGACGCCGAAGCGATCCACCCGGGCTACGGCTTCCTGTCGGAAAACGCCGACTTCGCCGAGCGCGTCGAGCAGTCCGGCTTCACCTTCATCGGCCCACGCCCGGAAACCATCCGGATGATGGGCGACAAGGTCACGGCCAAGCAGACCATGATCAAAACCGGCGTGCCCTGCGTGCCGGGTTCCGAAGGCGCGTTGCCGGAAGATCCGAAAGAGATCGTGAAAATTGCCCGCCAGGTCGGCTACCCGGTCATCATCAAGGCCGCCGGCGGCGGCGGTGGCCGCGGCATGCGCGTGGTGCACACGGAAGCGGCGCTGGTCAACGCGGTCAACATGACCCGCGAAGAAGCCGGCCGTGCCTTCGGCAATCCGCAGGTCTACATGGAGAAATTCCTGGAGAACCCGCGGCACATCGAAATTCAGGTGCTGGCCGATTCGTTCAAGAACGCGGTCTGGTTGGGCGAGCGCGATTGCTCGATGCAGCGCCGCCACCAGAAAGTGATCGAAGAAGCGCCGGCGCCGGGCATCGCGCGCCGCCTGATCGACCGTATCGGCGATCGCTGCGCGGACGCCTGCAAGAAGATGGGCTACCTCGGCGCGGGCACGTTCGAATTCCTGTACGAAAACGGCGAGTTCTATTTCATCGAAATGAACACGCGCGTGCAGGTCGAGCATCCGGTGACCGAGCTGATCACCGGCGTCGACATCGTGCAGGAACAGATCCGCATCGCGGCGGGCGAGAAGCTCGCCTTCCGTCAGCGCGACATCGTGTTCAAGGGCCATGCGATCGAATGCCGGATCAACGCGGAAGATCCGTTCAAGTTCATTCCGTCGCCGGGCCGGTTGACGTCGTGGCATATGCCGGGCGGCCCCGGCATCCGCGTCGATTCGCACGCCTACAATGGCTATTTCGTGCCGCCGAACTATGATTCCATGATCGGCAAGCTGATCGCTTACGGCGCGACGCGCGAGCAGGCGATCAAGCGGATGCGCATCGCGCTGTCGGAAATGGTGGTGGAAGGCATTCAGACCAACATCCCGCTGCACCGCGAATTGATGCTGGACGCGAAGTTCGTCGAAGGCGGCACCAGCATTCATTACCTCGAAAACCGGTTGGCCGCGAAGCAGCAGGCCGCGCCGGAAGAAGCGTAAGTCATGAGCTACCGGGAACTGATCGCCGAGCTGGCACGCGAGCACGCGGAGGAGTTCTCCGACGCGCTGCTCGAGTTGGGCGCGCTGTCCGTATCGGTTGAAGATGCGGACGCCGACACGCCCGACGAGCAGCCACTGTTCGGCGAGCCCGGTCTCACGCCGGACCGCACGGCGTGGCAGCGTTCGCGGGTGATCGCCCTGCTCGCGCCGGAACACGAACCGGCCGTGCTGCTCACCGCCGCGGCCAATGAAGTGGGTCTGGAAACCGCCCCCTCGTTTACCGTGCGTGAAGTCGAGGACCAGGATTGGGTGCGGCTCACGCAATCGCAATTCGATCCGATTCCCATCGGCGAGCGCATCTGGGTCGTGCCCTCATGGCACGATGCACCGGACCCTGACGCCCTCGTGCTGGAACTCGATCCGGGCCTTGCGTTCGGAACCGGCAGCCATCCCACCACGCGTCTGTGCATGGAATGGCTGGAGCAATCGGTCAAAGCGGAGCAATCGGTGCTCGACTACGGCTGCGGCTCGGGCATCCTCGCGATCCTCGCCAAAAAGTGCGGCGCCAACCCGGTGTACGGCATCGATATCGACCCGCAGGCGGTCGAATCGGCACGCCACAACAGCGAGCGCAACCGGGCGGAAGTCACCTACGGTTTGCCCGACGCCTGTCCCACCGGCGAATTCGATATCGTGGTCGCCAATATCCTGTCCAATCCGCTCAAGCTGATGGCCTCGATGCTGTCGTCGAAGGTCAAGCCGGGCGGCCGGATCGCGCTGTCGGGCATCCTGGCGCGCCAGGCGGACGAAGTGGCGCAGGTCTACGCACGATGGATCGACATCGGCATATGGCGCGAACACGAAGGTTGGGTATGTCTGACGGGAACCTGCCGCGAAAGCCATTAGAATAAGGCGTATTGTCATCCAACGGCCTTTCGGCTTACCGGCTCAATATGCTCCTGGCAACGCGTTGCCCCTTCTGCGAAACCGTCTTCCGCCTGCAACCGGCGCAGCTCGCGCTGCGCCGCGGTCTTGTGCGCTGCGGGCATTGCAATGAAGCATTCGACGCCTCGAGCAGCCTGTTCGAACTGAACGAGGGCGGCGACTTCTCCACCGCCAGGCCGGTTGCCGCCGCCGCGGCGATCGAGGCTTTGTCCGGCGTGCGCCCGAAGGAACCCGATTTCAGCGCCGAAGCATGGGATCCGTGGGCGCCGGTCGCCGACGCCACGATCGACAATCGCCTGCTTCACAACGCCCGCAATCTGCCTCTTTCGCCGGTCTCCACCGGGGCTGGCGTCGCGGTCACGCCGCGTCATGCTACCGAGCCGGAACTGCCGGCGAGCGCCTTCACCGCGCCGATTCCCGCCGACAACGAACCTACGCTCGGGCAGACGCCCGGCGAAGCCTCCGCTTACACGGAAGAGGTGCCCGCCGATGTCCCGGCCGAGCCTTTCGCTCATGCGGCCAACCCGTCTGTTGAGGCGGCGCCGCGGGTCTGGCACAAGACCGAACGCCCTTCCGAATATCCTGGGGATGCTGACGAACCGGTTCTGAACGAGCCGGCCGGCTTGCATGGGATTCCCGACAACGAGCCGCATTTCGGCGCGGCCGGCTTAGGTGGGGCCGGCTTAGGTTCAGCCGCAGGCTCAGGCGCCCCCGCTGGTTCAGCCGCGGCAGCCGGCTCGGGTACTGCCGGCACGGACGGCCCCGGCACAGCCGCATTCGGATCGAGTGGCGAACCCTTCTCGGTCCAGCCGGTAAATGACGACGGCGTCGATCCCTTCCCGGTGGTGCGTGAAACGCGCCCGCCCGAACCGCGCCGCCTCGGCTGGATCGTCTTCGGCTCGGTGGTCGCGGCGCTGCTGGCCATCGCGCTGCTCGCGCAACTCGCCTGGTGGCAGCGCGAAGCCGTTCAGGTCTTCTTGCCGCGCTCACAGGTGCTGTATGCAAAGGCCTGCGCGCAACTCGGCTGCCAGCTCACGCCGCCGCACGACATCGACGGTTTGCTGGTCGAGCCGTCCGATCTGCGTCAGATCGACGGCCCCCACAAGCTCGAACTGAAGATGCCGTTGCGCAACCGCTTCAGTATTGCGCTGGCCTATCCGGCCATCGAACTCACGCTGCTCGATGACCAGAACAATGTCGCCGTGCGCCGCGTACTGTGGCCGCAAGACTACGTCCCGCCGGGCACGCCGATCGCAGCCGGCCTGCCGGCGCATACGACTCAGACCATGATCGTGCACCTCGACACGGGCAATGCGGTCGCATCCAATTTCCGCGTGCAGATTTTTTATCCGTAACGCAACCTCGCGCGCCCGGCACTGACCGGGCGTATTCACCGTCATCACTGACGAATTTTCGGAGCACAACAACATGAGTCAAGTAACGCTGGGTGGCAACCCGATCGAAGTAGCCGGCACGTTCCCGACCGTGGGCCAGAATGCCCCCGCCTTCTCGCTCGTGGGCAAGGATCTGAAGCCGCTGTCGCTGGCCGACTTCGCCGGCAAGCGCAAGGTGCTGAACATCGTTCCGAGCCTCGACACGCCGACTTGCGCCACGTCGACCCGCAAGTTCAACGAAGCCGCGGCCAAGCTGAGCAACACGGCCGTGATCGTCGTGTCGGGCGACCTGCCGTTCGCCGCATCGCGCTTCTGCACGACTGAAGGCATCGAGAACGTCGTGACGGCTTCCACGTTCCGCGGCCATGAGTTCGCGCAAGCCTATGGCGTCGACGTGACGAGCGGCCCGCTGACGGGTCTGACGGCACGCGCCGTGGTGGTCCTCGACGAGAACGACAAGGTCGTGCACGCCGAACTGGTCAGCGAAATCAAGAACGAACCGAACTACGACGCAGCACTCGCCGCGCTGAAGTAAAACCTTCGCGCACGAACCCCGGCGCCGCGCTTCATGCGCGGCGCTGTCACGTCGTCGCGCCCATTTTCTTTATCGATTTTTACAGGACGCTCACCTTGGCTACGCTGATTTGCGGTTCGCTCGCCTACGACAACATCATGACCTTCGAAGGCCGCTTTCGGGAGCACATCCTGCCGGAGCAGGTTCACATCCTGAATGTGAGCTTCCTTGTGCCGACGATGCGCCGTGAATTCGGCGGCTGCGCGGGCAACATTGCCTACTCGCTGCATCTGCTGGGCGGCGATGCCCGCATCATGGGCGCGCTCGGCGCGATCGACGCGCAGCGCTACATGGACCGTTTCGCGCAACTCGGCCTGTCGACGGAGAACGTGCTGGTGGTGCCGGATACCTATTCGGCCCAGGCGATGATCACCACCGATCTGGAAAACAATCAGATTGCCGCGTTCCATCCGGGCGCAATGATGCAGGCGCATCTGAACCGCGCCGACGAAGCGAAAGGCATCACGCTGGGCATCGTCGGGCCGGACGGTTACGACGCCATGATCCAGCATTCCGAGCATCTGGCAGCGGCCGGCGTGCCGTTTATCTTCGATCCGGGCCAAGGTTTGCCGCTGTTCAACGGCGAGTCGCTGCGCCGCATGATTGAACTTGCTACTTACGTAGCTGTCAACGATTACGAAGCCAAACTGGTGAGCAACAAAACGGGTTGGTCGATCGAGGAAATCGCCGGCAAGGTCGAGGCGCTGATCATCACGCTCGGCGAGCAAGGCGCACGAATTCATCACGCCGGCGGGATCGAAGAGATTCCGGCGGTCAAGGCACAGCAGGTGCTCGATCCCACGGGCTGCGGCGACGCGTTCCGCGGCGGCTTGTTGTACGGCATCGAGAACAAGCTGGGCTGGGCGACCACGGGGCGCCTGGCGAGCCTGATGGGCGCGCTGAAGATCGAACACCAGGGCCCGCAAAACTACGCGCCCAGCCGGGCGGAGATCAACGAACGGTTCAAGCAGGCGTTCGCATACGACCTGCCGTAATACCGCAAGCTATTGGAGTTAGGGAATGAGAACAACGAGTCGCCTGGTCGTGGCCGCCTTGATCGCCGGTTCGCTGGCCATGTCGGGGTGTGCATACAACAGCAGTTCCGCCGACGTCTACACGGCATCGCAGGCACAGCGGGAAGAAACGGTTCGCATGGGCACGGTCGACAGCGTGCGCGCAGTGAAGATCAGTTCGAACAACGGCCAGCCGAGCGGCCTGGGCGCGATCGGCGGCGGCGCACTGGGCGCGGTAGCCGGCAGCGCGATCGGCGGCGGCCGCGGCTCGATCGTGACCGGCATCATCGGCGGCCTGGCCGGTGCGGTGGCAGGCAATGCGGTCGAGAACGGCGTCGCGGTGCACGACGGCCTCGAGATCACCGTGCGACTCGATAACGGCGACATGCGCGCAATCACGCAAAGCGCCACCGGCGAAATCTTCCGCGCCGGCGACCGCGTCCGGCTGCTCTCCAGCGGCGGCGTCACGCGCGTCACACACTAGGTTTCCCCTCTCGTGCGGTCGCGCTTCACGCGCTTCCGCGACGACCTCAAACGCATGCCCTCCCCTGTGCATGCGTTTTTTTTCGCCTGCCGCTTTTAAAGCGTTTCTGGTAGCGGCCGCGTTCGCCAGGGCAAAAAAAAATCCCGTCGCCAGAAACCCGGCAACGGGACCCTGACCGAGTAGCGCTCGGTCATGCTACTTAAGCGCTACTCGATCATCGACACAGGTACGGCGTGTCGAAGTACTTCTACCGCTTGTCGTCCAGATTACGGACGGCTGCCCGTCGGGAACGGCCATGCCGCTGCCGGGTTCAGCGCGGTCTTCACCGTTGCTGCCGGTGCGCTCGAGACAGAAGTCGCAGCGGGTGCAGGAGCCGCCTTCTTGGCGACAGCCTTCTTCGCAGGCGCAGCCTTCTTCGCAGGAGCAGCGGCCTTCTTCGCGGCAGCCTTCTTGGCAGGCGCAGCCTTTTTGGCAGCAGCCTTCTTCGCAGGCGCAGCTTTCTTGGCAGCAGCCTTTTTCGCAGGCGCAGCCTTCTTCGCAGCAGCCTTCTTAGCCGGTGCTGCTTTCTTTGCTGCGGCCTTCTTCGCCGGTGCTGCCTTCTTCGCTGCAACCTTCTTCACTGCAGCTTTCTTCGCCGGTGCTGCCTTCTTGGCCGGCGCCTTCTTCGCTGCAACCTTCTTCACGGCGACTTTCTTGGCTGCAACCTTCTTGGCCGGAGCAGCTTTCTTCGCTGCAACCTTCTTAGCCGGTGCTGCCTTCTTCGCTGCAACCTTCTTCACTGCGACTTTCTTTGCAGCGACTTTTTTCGCCGGAGCAGCCTTCTTGGCCGGTGCAGCCTTCTTGGCTGCGGGTTTCTTAGCTGCCGCTTTCTTTGCAGTTGCCATCATTTTCTCCTTCAGGTTTTCAGATGAGAGTCAGTTCAAACTACACCCTTCGTCAAAACCCGTTTCCCGCGGACGCTTCTCAGGGCGCGCGCTACGAAGCGGGCTATTCATCGGCGTACGCAGGTGCCGCGCGCTTACGCTAATGAATGCGGTAAGGCGCGCGGTGCCAATGGGCACCGCGCGCCAGATCTGGTCGATGCTGGATATCAGCATCGGCAATTGCTTGATCGGGCCGCCGGCGCGAACGCCAGCGGCTTTTTCCGGGGGGAAGTTTGCCCATCCCACTGAAGGGTTCGCAAAGTGCCAGCCATGTTTGTGGGCCGCGAAGGCACGCGGCGCACCGGGCACGATTTGCATCAGGCGGTTCTGCTCCTAACTAAATTGCCGCGGCCGAAGCCTGCCGGCATCCCCAAAATGAAATGCATCTGCGACTCGGACCCGGATCACTCCCAGGTCAACGCGCCGCCAGTCTGATATTCGATCACTCGCGTCTCGAAGAAGTTGCGTTCCTTCTTCAGGTCGATCATCTCGCTCATCCACGGGAACGGGTTTTCCTCGTTCGGGTACAGCGGATCGAGACCGATCTGCTGGCAACGGCGGTTGCAGATGAAGCGCAGATAGCTCTTGAACATCGACGCATTGAGGCCGAGCACGCCGCGCGGCATCGTGTCTTCCGCGTAACGATACTCAAGTTCGACCGCTTGCTGGAAGATCTCGCGGATGTCCGCGCGGAACTCAGCCGTCCAGAGTTGCGGGTTTTCGAGTTTGATCTGGTTGATCAGGTCGATGCCGAAATTGCAGTGCATCGACTCGTCGCGCAGGATGTACTGGTACTGTTCCGCCGCGCCGGTCATCTTGTTCTGACGGCCAAGCGCCAGGATTTGCGTAAAGCCGACGTAGAAGAACAGGCCTTCCATCACGCAGGCGAACACGATCAGCGAGCGCAGCAGCGTCTGGTCGGTCTCGAGCGTGCCGGTCTTGAAGCCCGGATCGGTCAGCACATTGATGTACGGAATCAGGAATTCGTCTTTCGCGCGAATCGAGGCAACCTCGTGATACGCGTTGAAGATTTCGCCTTCGTCGAGGCCCAGCGATTCGACGATGTACTGGTAAGCGTGCGTGTGGATCGCCTCTTCGAACGCCTGACGCAGCAGGAACTGGCGGCATTCGGGCGCCGTGATGTGGCGGTAGGTGCCCAGCACGATGTTGTTGGCGGCAAGCGAGTCAGCCGTCACGAAGAAACCCAGGTTGCGCTTGACGATGCGGCGCTCGTCTTCGGTCAGCCCGTTCGGGTCTTTCCAGAGGGCGATGTCGCGCGACATGTTCACTTCTTGCGGCATCCAGTGGTTGGCACAACCCGCCAGATACTTTTCCCAGGCCCACTTGTATTTGAACGGCACCAACTGGTTGACGTCGGTCTGGCCGTTGATGATGCGCTTGTCGGCGACATTGACCCGCGCTTCGGAAATCGCAGCCGTTCCGGCAGCGTGAGCAGCGGCAATGCCTTTTTCGAAAACGTCTTGAGACGCGAAGACGTTTCGGTCCGAGGGAGCATGAGGAGCGGAACGCGTTCCGACTTGCGAACCGACAGCCGATCCCGCAGCGTTGCGCAACACATTCAGTTGCGTAGCGCTCGAGGGAGTTACGGCAGTGATCTCGTCATCCCAGTTGAGCATAAATGTCACCATCAATTTAGAACGGTTTGTACCATCTTTTCACGAGCGATAAAAGAGTTCGCTGATGAAAAATCCTGTTTTCGATTCGCGTTGCTACGTTCATACAACACTTTGTTCAACAGACTGTGTGTGTCGCCTCATGTGAAGCGTGTTGAACGCGTGTCGTCGAAGTGCTTCGCGAGCTCGAAGAGCAACGTGTCGAAGCGACGTTTCGCTGCTCTATCTATCTGTATTGCGGAGCGTGCTTGCAGCGTTTTGCGATTGCTTCCTGCTGCCTCGCTGACGCGGCGGATTGCCTGTTCGTCAGCGCTGGCGAGGTGAAGTTCAATGCAACGTCGAGCGATGCTTCTGGCCGGCTGTGTCGTTCGACCTTTGACCGGAGCGTTTGCTGAGCGCTTCATGTCGAGCGCTTCGTCTGTGCTGCCGACTGCTTCATCTACTGCCTGCTTACCGCTTGCCATGCTTCGCTGCTGTTCGACGAGCGGTGTGACGTCGATTCTGTTTCGCCGCGCCGCTCGTCTACTTCACTTCTGTACTGCTTCTATCAGGCTTGCCGATCGCTGCATGCGGGTCTTTACCTACCCCATCCGCCACGCAGCGATCCTGCCGCCTGCTTCGTGCTCGCCTCGCAGTTGCCAGACGCTTACTGGCAAGCCTCGCACTCGTCGAAACCCGGGTCGCCCGGACGCATCATGCACACCGGACCGTCCGCTTCCGGCGCTGCTTCGACTGCAACGGCCGGCGCTGCCGCCGCTACCTGGATGCCGCCCGAAGCCGCACCGCCGTTCGCGCCGAAGCTGCCTGCCGCGCCACCGCCGACACCGCCCGCGCCGCCCGACCCTTCGCCGCCACCCGAGCTCACCGCGTTCAGCGCGCCGTGTGCCACCGTCGACTTCTCGACGTGCGTTGCCGCCATCGTGCGGAGGTAGTAGGTGGTCTTCAGGCCGCGCACCCATGCGAGCTTGTAGATCTCGTCGAGCTTCTTACCCGACGCGCCGCCCATGTAGATGTTCAGCGACTGCGCCTGGTCGATCCACTTCTGACGGCGCGAAGCCGCTTCGACCAGCCACTTCGGATCGACTTCAAACGCGGTCGCGTAGATCGCGCGCAGGTCGGCCGGGATGCGGTCGATGCGCGAGAGCGTGCCGTCGAAGTACTTCAGGTCGGCGACCATCACTTCGTCCCACAGGCCGCGCGCCTTCAGGTCGCGCACCAGGTAGTCGTTGACCACCGTGAATTCGCCCGACAGATTCGACTTCACATACAGGTTCTGGAAGGTCGGTTCGATACAGGCCGACACGCCGATGATGTTCGAGATCGTCGCCGTCGGCGCGATCGCGATGCAGTTCGAGTTGCGCATGCCGTAGGTGGCGATGCGCGAACGCAGTTCGGTCCAGTCCATCGATTCGCTCGAATCGACTTCGACATAACCGCCGCGCGCTTCGGCCAGCAGCTTCACCGAGTCTTGCGGGAGGATGCCGCGGTCCCACAGCGAGCCGCGGTAGCTGGAGTAACGGCCGCGTTCCTGCGCCAGTTCGGTCGACGCGTAGTAAGCGTAGTAGCAGACCGCTTCCATCGACGTATCGGCGAACTCCACCGCCTCTTGCGACGCGTACGGCGTGCGCAGCAGGTGCAGGCAGTCCTGGAAGCCCATGATGCCCATGCCGACCGGACGGTGCTTCAGGTTCGAGTTACGCGCCTTGGCAACCGCGTAGTAGTTGATGTCGATCACGTTGTCGAGCATGCGCATGGCCACGCTGACGGTGCGCTTGAGCTTGTCGTGATCGAGCGCCAGGGTGCCGTCGGCCTGTTCCTTCAGGTGAGCGACGAGGTTCACCGAGCCCAGGTTGCAGACGGCGATTTCCGAGTCGCTGGTGTTCAGCGTGATTTCCGTGCACAGGTTCGACGAGTGGACGACGCCGACGTGCTGTTGCGGCGAGCGCACATTGCACGGATCCTTGAACGTGATCCACGGGTGGCCGGTTTCGAACAGCATGCCCAGCATCTTGCGCCACAGTTGCGCCGCCGGAAGCTTCTTGAACAGCTTGATCTCGCCGCGCGCGACCTTGTCTTCGTAAGCCGTGTAAGCCGCCTCGAATTCCGCGCCGAACTTGTCGTGCAGATCCGGGCAGGTGGACGGCGAGAACAGCGTCCAGTCACCGCCTTCGTGCACGCGCTTCATGAACAGGTCGGGAATCCAGTTCGCCGTGTTCATGTCGTGGGTGCGGCGACGGTCGTCGCCCGTGTTCTTACGCAGCTCGAGGAATTCCTCGATGTCCAGGTGCCACGTTTCCAGGTACGCGCAGACCGCGCCCTTGCGCTTGCCGCCCTGGTTGACCGCCACCGCCGTGTCGTTGACGACCTTCAGGAACGGCACCACACCTTGCGACTTGCCGTTGGTGCCCTTGATGTGCGAACCGAGCGCACGCACGCGGGTCCAGTCGTTGCCCAGGCCGCCGGCGAATTTCGACAGCAGCGCGTTTTCCTTCAGCGCTTCGTAGATGCCGTCGAGGTCGTCGTCGACCGTGGTCAGGTAGCACGACGACAGTTGCGAGCGGCGGGTACCCGAGTTGAACAGCGTAGGCGTGGACGACATGAAGTCGAAGCTCGACAGCACGTTGTAAAACTCGATCGCACGCGCTTCGCGGTCGATCTCGTTCAGCGACAGGCCCATCGCCACACGCATAAAGAATGCCTGGGGCATTTCGATGCGCACGCCGTCGTGATGCAGGAAGTAACGGTCGTACAGCGTTTGCAGACCGAGGTAGCCGAATTGCAGGTCGCGGTTGTTGTCGAGCGCCGCGCCCAGGCGCTTCAGGTCGAACTGCAGCAGCTTGTCGTCGAGCAGCTCGGCTTGCACGCCGCGCTTGATGAACTGCGGGAAGTACTCGGCGTAGCGCTCGCCCATTTCCGTCTGCGTGACTTCCTCTTCGAGGATCTCGCGGCGGATCGTGTGCAGCAGGATGCGTGCGGTGACCTGGCTATAAGCCGGGTCCTTTTCGATCATCGTGCGGGCAGCCAGAATCGCCGAGTCGTAGACCTGGCTCATCGGCACGCCGTCGTACAGATTCTTCACCGTTTCCGCGATGATCGGATCGGCGTTCACGGCGTCGCCCAGGTTCGCGCAGGCGGATTCGATAATGCCGCGCAGCGCGGCCATGTCGAGCGGACGCGTCACACCGTTGTCGGTGACGTTCAGACCCGGCGTGTTGGCGACGATCTGCTCGTCATGGCCGCGCGCCTGGGTGCGCTTCTCGCGATACAGCACGTACGCACGCGCGACGTTGTGTTCACCGCCGCGCATCAGCGCGAGTTCGACCTGATCCTGGATGTCTTCAATATGGAACGTGCCGCCGTTCGGGCGGCTGCGCACGAGCGCGCGCACCACGTTCTGCGTGAGTTGCTCGACCAGTTCGCGCACGCGCGCGGAGGCCGCGCCTTGACCACCGTTGACGGCCAGGAATGCCTTCGTCACGGCGATGGCGATTTTCGACGGTTCGAACGACACCACGCTGCCGTTACGGCGGATCACCTTATAGTCGGCGTAGGTCGTTTGCGGCGCGAGCGGCTGCGCGCCTTGTGCCTGGCCGAAGGTCTGGCCAGTCTGTGAACCCTCGTACCGGGTCGTCGCGTTGTCGGTGGTTTGCATGTGCAAAGCTCCTGGTCCTGGAAATGGTGCGGAGAAAGCCGCGGATTAAAACGAACGCTGCGCCGCCGCGTGCGCAAGCGATGGGGTGCAGGAAAAAGGCCGGCTGAGCCGGGTGGCGGGATGCGACAGCGATGAAGCCTGGTTCGAATTGATGACGGTCTTCACGCTAAAAGTCGCGATCACTTGCTGTGCCCTTTCCCTGAATTTTTCTGGACGCTGCCGACTTGTTACCGGGCGCGCCGCAGGAATTTTTTCAATGCCTGGAATGCTTGCGGCGCCATGCTCGGAAGCGGGGCGCCGCTGACTTGTTCACTCGGTTATGCACTCAGTTATTCACACGGTTATGCACAGCCCACCACAAGATATAGTGCAAAACCGAATTTCTGGCACCAAGTATAGTGGAGATTCGAGACAGGTCAAATCGTTTTATTTGCTTTCGAAGTCTTGACTTTTGCATAGCGCGGCGCGAAGCCGACTCCCCGGAGAACAAGGCAGCGCCTTGTTCTCCTCGCATCACGCGAACTCGCGCGAAGGGTCGTTATCGCGTTTTGGAAAACTTGAGATAGGGGAAATACTGATCCGCCAGCGCGGTGTCGCGCTGCAGACGCTGCCACTCGAAATGGGGCCCCGGATCGGTCTTGCGGCCGGGCGCGATGTCAGAGTGACCGGCCAGTCCCTCGACCGGATAGCGAGCCTTGAGCGCCGTCACAAGCGCGGCGAGCGTGCGGTATTGCGCCGCTTCGAAGGCAGTCGTGTCACTGCCCTCCAGCTCGATGCCAATCGAGAAATCGTTGCAGCGCTCGCGGCCGAAAAAATTCGACGGCCCGGCGTGCCATGCGCGCTCGTTGCAGGAGACGAATTGCTCGAGGGCGCCGTCGCGATGGATCACGAAGTGCGCCGAGACCCGCACGCCGCGCAAATGCGTGTCGTAGTAGGGGTGGGCGTCGCAGTCGAGCGTGTTCTGGAAAAGTTCGGCAATCGCCGTGCCGCCGAACTCATTGGGCGGCAAGCTGATGTTGTGCACGACGATTAGCGTGGGCACGGCCCCTTCGGGTCGCGCTTCGAAATTCGGCGAGGGAAGTTTGCGTGCGGCAGAGACCCAACCGTCGGCGTCGACGGTGAACGCGAGATTCATCGAGCGTCGCGGCCCGTGGGACGCGCGCCATGGCGCTGAGCGTGCGAGGCGCTGCAGAACGCCTGCCCCGCGACCACCACGGAGTCGCTCTTCGGCGCGTGCACGCCGCACTCGGCGCAACGGATCATCGGCTCGGCGAGCTGCGGCTGTGCGGAAGCGGGTCCACGCGCGCCGCCGTTCGGACCATTCTGGCCGCCTTGGCGATTTGCCCCACCGGCGCCATTCGCACCGGCGCCCCCCGCGCGCTGCGACGCTTGCGCGTCATGACGACGCAGCGCCTTGACCAGCCATTGGCCGACGATGAACAACAGGATCAGCAGAAAAATTTGTCGCATAGCAGGACACTCACACTACAGCACGGTGCAACAGCACCTCGAATACGAAACGGCTGCCGACGTACGCCAGCAGCAGCGCGACGAACGACGCCAACACCCAGCGCAATGCCGCACGGCCGCGCCAGCCGGACACCTTGCGCGCGGTCAGCAGCGCGCCGAACATCACCCAGGAAAGAATCGCGAACACGGTTTTGTGATCGAGCCGCAATGCACGGTCAACCAGTTGCTCGCTAAAAATGATGCCCGAGAGCAGCGTCAGCGTGAGCAGCACGAAGCCCGCGCCGATCAGACGGAACAGCAGCTTTTCCAGAGTCAGCAACGGCGGCAGCGTGTCGAGCCAGCTCGACAGCCAGCCGTTACCCGCAGCAGCCGCATTGCGTTGCGACATGCCGCCGCGCATTGCGTGCAGACGCCGCTCGACCAGCAGCATCAGAACCGCGTGCAGTGCCGCGATAGCAAACAGACCGTACGCAATATTGGCGATCAGGAAATGCAGCTTGAACATGGGCGCAGCCGAATACGGCAGCACGCGCACGCCATTGAAGGCCAGCGGCAATAAGGAAGCGACGCAGGCGAGTGGAAGTACAAGCAGGCGCAAGCCGTCGAGCGGGAAGAAGAAGCTCTCGATCCAGTAGATGCCGGCGCCGAGCCAGAACATTGCTGACAGCGCGAACGCGAAACCGAACACCATCGCGTTCTGGGGAAAGATGGTGGCATGCAGCAGCACACCGTGGGCGAGCAGCGCGACGAACAGTAGCGCGCGGCCCGAGCCGCTCATGCCCGAAGCCGCCGAGACGCTTGCCGTGGCCGGCACCGGCGGCACGCTCTCGAGCATGGGGCGCAGGGCGGCGTGCCGGTGCGAGCGCCAGCCGGCCACGGCGAGACCGCCGTACAGGAGCGCAGTGAGGGCATACAGTACAATATCCATATTCGAAGTTTACACTAGGCCCCTGCTCCGCGACGTCTCCCGCATCGCGCCCTGCTCCGGCCGCACTGTTCATCGCTCCCCATGCTCGACAATCTGACTCAACGGATGGCGCGCGTCGTCAAGACGCTGCGCGGCGAAGCCCGGCTCACCGAGGCGAACACCCAGGAAATGCTGCGCGAAGTGCGCCTGGCACTTCTCGAGGCGGACGTGGCGCTGCCCGTCGTGCGCGAGTTCATCGCCAAGGTGAAGGAAAAGGCGCTCGGCGAGGAAGTCATCAGCAGCCTGTCGCCAGGTCAGGCGCTGGTCGGCGTGGTGCAGCGCGAGCTGACCGCGGTGATCGGCGGCGACTATGAAGGCAAGGCGGTCGAACTGAACCTCGCCGTCACGCCGCCGGCCGTCATTTTGATGGCAGGTCTGCAGGGCGCCGGTAAAACGACCACGGTCGGCAAGCTCGCCAAGCTCCTGCGCGAAAAGTACAAGAAGAAAGTCCTGACGGTCTCGTGCGACGTTTACCGTCCGGCTGCTATCGCGCAGTTGAAGATGGTGACGGAACAGGTCGGTGCGGATTTCTTCCCGTCGGAACCGGATCAGAAGCCGGTAGATATCGCGCGCGCCGCGGTGGACTGGGCCAAGCGCCACTACCACGACGTGCTGCTGGTCGACACGGCCGGCCGTCTGGGTATCGACGAGGCGATGATGCAGGAAATCGCCGCACTGCACAGCGAGCTGAAACCGGCGGAAACGCTGTTCGTAGTCGACGCGATGCTCGGCCAGGACGCGGTCAACACCGCGAAGGCATTTAGCGACGCCTTGCCGCTCACCGGCGTGGTCCTCACCAAGCTTGACGGCGACTCACGCGGCGGCGCGGCACTCTCCGTACGTCACGTGACGGGCAAGCCGATCAAGTTCGTCGGCGTCGCCGAAAAGCTCGACGGCCTCGAAATCTTCTATCCGGATCGGATGGCGAACCGGATTCTCGGCATGGGCGACATTCTCGCCCTCGTCGAAGAAGCGCAACGCGGCGTGGACGTTCAGGCCGCGCAGAAGCTCGCCGACAAGGTCAAGAAAGGCGGCGACTTCGACCTCAACGATTTCCGCGCACAGCTGACCCAGATGAAGGGCATGGGCGGCCTGTCGTCACTGATGGACAAACTGCCGGCCCAGTTCCAGCAAGCCGCCGCCGGTGCCGACATGGGCCAGGCCGAGAAGCAGATGCGCCGCATGGAAGGCATCATCAATTCAATGACGCCGCTGGAGCGCGCGAAGCCCGACCTGATCAAGGCCACCCGCAAGCGCCGCATCGCCGCGGGCGCGGGCGTGCAGGTGCAGGAAGTCAACCGCATGCTGAATCAGTACGACCAGATGCGCACGATGATGAAAAAGCTGAAGGGCGGCAATCTGCAAAAGATGATGCGCGGCATGAAGGGCATGATGCCCGGCATGCGCTAAGCTTTAGCAAGACGGCGGCGCGCGTGCTTTCGTACAAGAACCACGGCACGCGCGGCTGACTCCGGATTTGTGCGGGTTTATTCTGTACCGCCGGCCGTCGTTCTCACCCACACTATGTATACAGTTACCGCCCGTCAGACGTCATGAACCGCGAAGAAGCTCTCCATATTTTCAGCCACTCCGAAGAAATCGTTTCGGCCGACGACGTCAACGCGTCGATCAGCGGCATGGCTGCCGCCATCCGCAACGAGATGAGCGAGGACTTCCCGCTCGTGCTGTCGGTCATGGGTGGCGCGGCGGTGTTCACCGGCATGCTGCTGCCGCACCTCGATTTTCCGCTCGAATTCGACTACATCCATCTGACCCGCTATCGCAACACCACCAAGGGCGGCAACGAGATGCAGTGGCGCGTGGCGCCGGCTGAGTCGGTGAAGGATCGTGTCGTGCTGGTGCTCGACGACATCCTCGACGAAGGCGAGACAATGGCCGCGATCCGCGACCGCATTCTCGCGATGGGCGCGAAGCGCTTCCTGAGCGCAGTGTTGTGCGAGAAGATCATTCCGAAGGCCAAGCCGCTGCGCCCGGATTACTGCGGTTTCGAAGTACCGGACCGCTATGTGTTCGGCTGCGGGATGGATGCCAAAGGCTACTGGCGCAACCTCCCGACTATCCGGGCGTTGACCGAAGGCGCCTGAGCAGCGCATACAACAGGAGCCGCGTTTGATGACGCGGTTAAGTGTAAAAAGCGTGCAAAAAAAGCGGCCAGCGGCCGCTTTTTTGTTTGCTGGGATCGATGCAAAGCGCGGCCCTACCCGCACCGCACCCTCTCGGCCGACTCAAAGCTGATGCACAAACGACCGGATACCGCCGAGCATCATCTCCACTGAGATCGCCACCAGCACCAGTCCCATCAAGCGCTCGAAAGCCATCATTGCGCGCTCGCCGAGCCACGCCTGAATCCGTTCCGCCAGCATCAGCACGACTGCGCAGACAAGCATCGTGACGGTCAGCGCGCCGATCCACTCGAACATCTTGCCCGGCGCCTGCGACGTCAGCAGCATCACCGTTGCAAGCGCCGACGGGCCCGCCAGCGCCGGAATGGCGAGCGGCACGATGAGCGGCTCACCACCGCGCGTGTCGCCGCCGAACGGACCGTCTGGATGCGGAAACACCATCCTGAGCGCGATCAGAAACAGCACGATTCCACCGCCGATGCGCAACGACTGGTCAGTCAGACTCATCATGCGCAGGAAGCGATCGCCGACCACCATGAACACCAGCAGGATCGCGAAGGCGATCGCCACCTCACGGAGGATGACGACCGTGCGCCGCTTCGGCGCCACCCCACGCAAACAGCTAATGAAGAGCGGGATGTTGCCGAGCGGGTCGGTGATCAGAATCAGCAGGACTGTGGCGGACAGAAAGGTGTATTCCACCTCGAGTCCGCCTAGCGTGCCAACGCGGCGCGAACCTTGCCGATCACCGTTTGGGCGGCGTCTTCGACCGGCAGCAGCGTCGCTTCAGCGTCGCGGCGGCCTTGATACTCGAGCTTGCCGTCCTTGAGACCACGGTCGCCAATCACCAGACGATGCGGCACGCCAATCAGCTCCCAGTCGGCGAACATCACGCCCGGGCGTTCGCCGCGATCGTCGAGGATCACGTCGACACCCGCTTCGAGCAACTCCGCGTACAGCTTGTCGGCCTGCTCGCGCACGGCTTCGCTACGGTCGTAACCCATCGGGCACAGCACGACTTCGAACGGGGCGATCGATTCCGGCCAGATGATGCCCTTGTCGTCGAAATTCTGTTCGATCGCCGCGCCCAGAATACGCGTAACGCCGATGCCGTAGCAGCCCATTTCCATCGGCTGCGGTTTGCCGGTCTCGTCGAGGCAGGTCGCGTTCATCGCTTCCGAATACTTCTTGCCGAGCTGGAACACGTGGCCGACTTCGATACCGCGGCAGATGTCGATCACGCCCTTGCCGTCCGGCGACGGGTCGCCCTTCTTCACATTGCGGATATCGGCAACAACCGGCTCCGGCAGATCGCGGCCCCAGTTCACGCCGGTGGTGTGGAAATCCACTTCGTTCGAGCCCACCACGAAGTCGCTCATGTTCGCGACCGTGCGATCCGCAACGACCTTGATCGGCTTCTTCGTGTTGAGCGGGCCGAGGTAACCCGGCGGCGTACCGAAGGTCTCAATGATCTCGGCTTCGGTCGCCATGCGGAAATCCGCCAGACCGGGCAGCTTGCTTGCCTTGATCTCGTTGAGTTCATGATCGCCGCGCAGCATCAGCAACCAGATGGTCGGCTCGGCGCCTTCGTTCTCCGTGGCGAGGACGATCGACTTGATCGTGCGCTCGAGCGGGATGTTCAGCAGCTCGGCCACGGCCTCGCATTTTGCTTTGCCCGGCGTTGCGGTCTTCTTCATTTCCTCGGTCGGCGCCGCGCGTTGCGCGTACAGCGGCAACGCTTCGGCCGCTTCAACGTTTGCCGCGAAATCCGAGGTCGGGCAATAGGCGATCGCGTCTTCACCGGTGTCGGCGATCACGTGGAATTCATGCGAACCGCTGCCGCCGATCGAACCGTTGTCCGCCGCCACTGCGCGGAAATCCAGACCAAGGCGCGTGAAGATCCGCACGTACGCGTCGTACATCTTGCGATACGACTCGCGCAGGCCTTCCGCGTCCTTGTCGAACGAGTAAGCGTCTTTCATGATGAACTCGCGGCCGCGCATCACGCCAAAACGCGGGCGGATCTCGTCACGGAACTTCGTCTGGATCTGATAGAAGTTCACGGGCAACTGGCGATAGCTCTTGATCTGGCCGCGCGCGATATCCGTGACCACTTCTTCGTGAGTCGGTCCGATCACGAAATCGGATTGCTTGCGATCCTTGAAGCGCAGCAGTTCGGGGCCGTATTTTTCCCAACGGCCCGATTCCTGCCACAGCTCGGCCGGCTGCACTGCCGGCATCAACAGTTCGATCGCGCCTGCCCGATTCATTTCTTCGCGCACGATGGCTTCCACCTTGCGGATCGAACGCAGGCCGACCGGCAGGTAGTTGTAAATACCGCCAGCGACACGGCGGATCATGCCCGCACGCACCATGAGCTTGTGGCTGACGATCTCGGCGTCGGCGGGCGCTTCTTTCAGCGTGCCGATAAAGAAACGGGAAGCTTTCATTCAGATTTTCCAAAAGCGGCGGCTCCGGAGGGACCGCCCGAAAGGTGAAAACGGTGGGGAAATCTTTACAGACCCGGCTTGAGGCCGGCTCGGACTCGCCGAACGCCAGGCCAACGGCTCGCCAGGACCCGGCCAAAACCCGGCTCAGATGCGGCAAACGGTCTGCGCATACCAGGCAAAACCCCGGCAAAACCGGCCCAATCGCAGCATTGAAGCTGCCGCGCAAAGCCTTTGCAGCAAGGGATAAGGCACGGAAAGACAGACAGGCTACCGCAAACGCGGGCCTTTTGCGGCGAATCGTTCCAATCTGGTGCGAATCGGTGCGTCGGGTCCGTTATCTGTTTATAATCAAAGCAATTTTAAAGGATTCGAAGGTGGTTGTATGCTGGATCGTGAAGGCTTTCGCCCGAACGTCGGCATCATCCTCTTGAACGCGCACAACGAGGTGTTTTGGGGCAAACGGCTCCGTGAACATTCCTGGCAGTTTCCGCAAGGGGGCATCAAGTACGGAGAGACCCCCGTGCAAGCGATGTATCGGGAGTTACACGAAGAAACCGGGCTGCTTCCTGAGCACGTCAAGGTGATCGGTCGCACGCGCGACTGGTTGCGTTATGAGGTGCCTGACAAGTTCATCAAGCGCGAAGTACGCGGTCATTACCGCGGCCAGAAGCAAATCTGGTTTTTGCTTCGGATGGTTGGACGCGATTGCGACATATGCTTGCGCGCCACCGACCACCCGGAGTTCGATGCGTGGCGCTGGAACGAGTACTGGGTGCCACTCGACTGTGTGATCGAGTTCAAGCGGGATGTGTATCAGTTGGCGCTGACGGAGCTATCCCGTTTCATGCGCCGGGCTGCGCCGCGTGCGGAAAAACCTGGCGGACACCATGGGCCTCGCTATCCCCGGATAGCGCCGTCAATGGAAAGTCCGCCGGATTCGACGATGATGACGGTCACCACCTCGGTGACCACCCTCAGCATCGAAACGTCGATTCACACGACGATCGCGTCTGATTGCGGTCCGGGTTCCGGGTCGGTAGCCGAACTGGGCTCCGCGCCGGCACACGAAGACGAATCGGATCGCGAAACGGCCGCCGGCTCGCTGTTTCGCCCCGGCGTACGCAATTAACAACTCTGTGCGGCCGTCCACGCCGCCTCCGCGGGTGTGGCTCATCAACGAGCCGCACCCGTCTTTCGAGGAAATCATATTGAAAGCACTTGCTCTCGTCGTGGCGTGCGTCGCCACCGGCGCCCTGCTGGCTGGTTGCGCCAGCAAACCCACGAATAAAGACGACAGCGCGTTTGCCTATCTGCTGGACCGGCCGAGCAACTGGGTTGAAAACAAGGTGGACACCTTGCCGCCGCTACCGCAAGACTCCAATCTGCTGCCTTTCGAGGTTTCCGGTAACACGCCGCTGCACTTCGCGGTCGATAAAAATTCGCTTAGCGTCGGCACCGACGGCGTGGTGCGTTACACCGTCGTCGTCACCAGCCCGAGCGGCGCGCGCAACGTGAACTACGAAGGAATTCGCTGCGACACGTATGAATGGCGCCAATATGCAGGGCTGAACGCCGATCACGACGGCTGGGATGAAACCGTCGCCAACGACTTCAGGCGCATCGAGAATGGGGCGCTGAATGCCTATCAGGCAACGCTGTATCAGGATTACTTCTGCGCGAACAAGATGCCCACGGGCTCCGCAAAGCAGATCGTCGAGAACATCCGCTACAAACGTACACAGACCTCGCTGATTCATTAAGACAGTTTTCGCGCGTGGTTTCCAATTTCTCCGGAAGCCGCCGCTGACGTAAAAAAGCCGTTCCAGCTCACGCTGGAACGGCTTTTTTGTCTGTCGTTCGGTCTGGGTTTCGCCGGGGGGGTCAGACCAGCACAAGATTGTCGCGGTGGATCACCTCAGGCTCCAGCATATAGCCGAGCACCGATTCAATCTCGCCGCTCGGACGCCGCTGGATCAGCTTGGTTTCCGTACTGCTGTAGTTGGTCAGGCCCCGCGCGACTTCACGTCCGGCCGCGCTCAAACAGGCGATCACCTCGCCACGCGCAAACGCGCCCTGCACACCGACGATGCCGATCGGCAGCAAGCTCTTGCCGCCTTCGATCAGCTTTTCGACGGCACCGTCGTCGATCACTACGTGGCCCCGCACTTGCAAGTGATCGGCCATCCATTGCTTGCGCGCTGCCATGCGTGCGGTGCGCGCGATCAACTGCGTCCCGATCGCCTCGCCAGAAGCCAGCCGTGACAACACGTCAGCTTCGCGACCGCTCGCGATCACCGTATTGGCGCCGCTGTGCGCCGCGCGTTTGGCGGCAAGAATCTTGGTCAGCATGCCGCCACGGCCCAGGCTCGAACCCGCACCGCCCGCCATTGCTTCGAGCTCCGGCGCGCCGGCATCGGCTTGCTGAACGAGCGTCGCGCACGGATCTTTACGCGGGTCGGCGGTAAAAAGCCCTTGCTGATCGGTGAGGATGACGAGCGCATCGCCTTCGATCAGATTCGCGACCAACGCGCCTAAGGTGTCGTTGTCGCCGAACTTGATTTCGTCGGTAACGACCGTGTCGTTCTCGTTGATGATCGGCACAACGCCCAGACGCAGCAACGTCAGCAACGTGGATCGGGCGTTCAGATAACGTTCGCGGTCGGCCAGATCGGCGTGGGTCAGCAGGATTTGCGCCGTCTGGATCGAATGCTCGGCAAAGCGGCTTTCGTAGACTTGCGCAAGGCCCATTTGGCCGACAGCGGCAGCCGCCTGCAATTCGTCGATTTCGCGCGGCCGTTTGGTCCAGCCAAGGCGCTGCATGCCTTCCGCAATGGCGCCCGAACTGACCAGCACCACTTCCTTGCCTTGCGCACGCAGTCCGGCAATCTGCGCGGCCCAGCGGCCGATTGCAGCATGATCGAGGCCGCGCCCGTCATTGGTGACGAGGCTCGAGCCGACTTTCACTACCAATCGCCGTGAATCTGCGATGACTGAACGCATTGTGCGCGGTCTCCCGGGATGACGCGTGATGCATTGCATGCCGGCAGCCCTTGCAGGCGCCGGCGCTCAGGCTTGTACTTATTACTGCGGGTCGCTGCCGACGTCGTCCGCAGCAGCGGCCGGCGCTTCTGGCTTCTCGCGGAAGCGCACGTCGGCTGCGAGATCTTCTGCTTCGGCCGCGCGCTGTGCGTCCGAATGCGCGGCGATGTGGTCATATATCGCATAGCAAAGGCTCTCGCAGCCCTGGCCGGTCAGCGCCGAGATTTCGAACACCGGGCCGTCCCAGCCGAAGCCTTCGAGGAACGCCGACACCCGCGCTTCGCGCTCGTCTTCCGGCACCATGTCGAGCTTGTTCAGCACGAGCCAGCGGGGTTTCTCATACAGCAGTTCGTCGTACTTGCGCAGTTCGTTGACGATCGCCTTGGCTTCCGCCACCGGATCGACAGAATCGTCAAACGGTGCAAGGTCGACGATATGCAACAACAGGCCCGTACGCTGCAGGTGACGCAGGAACTGGTGGCCGAGGCCGGCACCTTCCGCCGCGCCTTCGATCAGGCCGGGAATGTCCGCAATCACGAAGCTGCGGCTCGGCCCGACACGCACCACGCCGAGATTCGGCGCGAGCGTCGTGAACGGGTAATCCGCGATCTTCGGCCGCGCGTTCGACACCGACGCGATGAAGGTCGACTTGCCGGCGTTCGGCATGCCGAGCAGACCGACGTCGGCCAGCACCTTCAGCTCGAGGCGCACCATGCGGCGCTCGCCGGGCTTGCCGTCGGTTTTCTGACGCGGCGCGCGGTTCGTACTGGATTTGAAATGCAGGTTACCGAGACCGCCCGCGCCCCCTTGCGCGATCTGCACGCTCTGGTTGTGCTCGGTCAGGTCGGCGATCAGCTCGCCGGTTTCCATGTCGGTGATGGTCGTGCCGACCGGCATGCGCAGCGTGATATCGTCGCCGCCCTTGCCGTAGCAGTCCGCGCCGCGGCCGTTTTCGCCGTTGCGCGCCAAATGTTTTTTCGCGTAGCGGTAATCGATCAGCGTGTTGATGTTGCGGTCTGCGACCGCGATCACGCTGCCGCCCCGGCCGCCGTCGCCGCCATCCGGGCCGCCGAACGGAACGAATTTCTCGCGGCGCATCGACGCGCTGCCATCCCCTCCGTCGCCGGCGATGACTTCAATCCTCGCTTCGTCAATGAACTTCATGCGTAACTCCGTCCCGTGGTGTGCTGCTAGATGGTGCTGCTGGGTTGATGCTTTCAGATGCTGCTATTTTGCCGCGCCCGCCGTGCGGTGGGCAATCGGCCGTTCGGCTAACCGCGCCGAGATGGCCATGCAATCCGCTAATTCTTCGGACAAAAAGCGCTGCAATAAAAAAAGCCCCGCGAACTTCGCGGGGCCTTTTTCCGGTCCTGAAGCCCGTGCCTGAGTAAGCTCAGACTGCTGCCGGGACGACGTTGACCATGTGCTTCTTCGCTGCGCCCTTCGTCGAGAAATTGACGTGGCCGTCCGCCAGCGCGAACAAGGTGTGATCCTTGCCGATACCGACGTTTTCGCCCGGGTGCATACGCGTGCCACGTTGGCGAACGATGATGCCGCCAGCGTTGATAGCCTGACCGCCGTAGACCTTGACGCCGAGACGCTTCGATTCAGAGTCGCGGCCGTTGCGGGATGATCCGCCTGCCTTTTTGTGTGCCATTTGATTTGCTCCTTAACCGTTGCGCTTACGCGTTGATCGCGTCGATGCGCAGTTCGGTATAGTTCTGGCGGTGGCCGCCATGCTTCTGGTAGTGCTTCCGGCGACGCATCTTGAAGATGGTCACTTTTGCGTGACGACCTTGCGACACGACGGTAGCCTTGACGGAAGCCCCACTGACCAGCGGCGTACCGAACTTAATCGATTCGCCTTCGCCCACTGCGAGAACCTGGTCGAGCGTGATTTCAGCGTCAATGTCTGCCGGTATCTGTTCTACTTTAAGTTTTTCGCCGACGGCAACTTTATACTGCTTGCCACCGGTTTTTATGACCGCGTACATTGAGAACCTCACTCTGTGTTCATTTTTCCCACGCACCGCGCGCGGAAACCCGTGATTATACATAGAGTTAGCTGCTCGGTCAAAACTCATTGAGAGTCACCGCGCGCGACGCCCGGCGTCGCTGCCGGGCAGCCCCGGCAGCGGCCCATCCGCGGTCTGCGTCGTGCCGAGCCGCAGCGGGCGACCCGGAACTGCCGCGATTCGCCTTATAATTCGCGGCACTACCCAATTCAGCCATCATGTCGTCGACTGCCACCCCCTCCTCCAACGCCGCCAGCCTGCTCGCTCCGATCGCCGAAGACATGCAGCAGGTCAATCGCGTCATACGGCACCGTCTGGCGTCCGACGTGATGCTGATCAATCAGATCTCCGAGTACATCATCAGTGCCGGGGGCAAGCGGCTGCGGCCCGCCCTGCTGCTGCTGGTGGCGGGCGCACTGGGCGAGACCACCGGGCATCGGCACGAACTGGCCGCCGTGGTGGAGTTCATCCACACGGCCACGCTGCTGCACGACGACGTGGTCGACGAATCCGATCTGCGGCGCGGCCGCCAGACCGCCAATGCGCTGTTCGGCAACGCCGCAAGCGTGCTGGTTGGCGACTTCCTGTACTCGCGCTCGTTCCAGATGATGGTTGGCGTGGGCAAGATGCGGGTGATGGAAATCCTGTCGGAGGCGACCAACATCATTTCCGAAGGGGAAGTGCTGCAATTGCTGAACATGCATGACGCCGACGTCGACGAAGCGCGCTACATGCAGGTGATCCGCTACAAGACTGCCAAGCTGTTCGAAGCCGCCGCCCAGCTTGGCGCTGTGCTGGCCGGTTCGGATGCAAAAACGGAAGCCGCGGCGGCGGAATTCGGCCGCCGCATCGGCACGGCCTTCCAGATCATGGACGATTGGCTCGATTACACCGGCACGGCCGAGTCAATGGGCAAGAACGCCGGCGACGATCTGCGCGAAGGCAAACCCACACTCCCGTTGATTTATCTGATCGAGCGCGGCACACCTGAACAGTCGGCGCTTGCACGAGAAGCCATCGAGCAGGGCGGCACGGCCCGTTTCGACACCATTTTCGAAGCGATCACGCGTTCCGGCGCGCTCGACCACACGCTGGAGTGCGCGAAGCAGGAAGCGCTTGCCGCGGCTGCAGCAATTTCTTCGTTTCCCGATTCCATTTTCAAAGATAGCCTGCTAGAATTATGTTCTTACTCGACGGCAAGACAGTCTTGAACGAGACTGAAACACCGTAAGAGTCCAGCAGTACAGATCGGGGTGTAGCTTAGCCTGGTAGAGCGCTACGTTCGGGACGTAGAGGCCGGAGGTTCGAATCCTCTCACCCCGACCAGATTTGCCTTGTTAGTTCAAGGCCCGAAAAACCGCCCAGCTTGCTTGGCGGTTTTTTGTTTTTGAGTCGCAATTTCGCGCTGCCGATCGATACCTTGCGTTTGCGGGCGATCGGCTACCGCGGCATTGCTGCTTCATCCGTCCAACCGGTTCGCCCGGCCCCCTCTGCTATATTCTCTCCATCCCTTCCCTACCCTTCACGACGCGTGGAACAACTTCCCTTATGGGCGCAGATCGGCGCCGTCTTTCTGCTGCTTATCTGCTCCAGCTTCTTTTCGATTTCCGAAACGGCGATGATGGCGATCAACCGCCATCGCCTGAAACACCTTGCCAACAAGAATGCGCTCGGCGCGAAGACTACTCAGGGTCTGCTGGCGCACACCGACCAGTTGTTGAGCGTGGTCCTGATCGGCAACAATCTGTTCAACACCATCATCCCGGTGCTCACCACCTCGATCGCGCTGCATACGTTCGGCCGTAACAACGTGGTGCTGTCGATCGCGACCGGCATCGTCGCGTTTCTGATTATCGTGTTCGCGGAAATCACGCCGAAAATCGTCGGCGCTACATTCCCCGAGAAAATCGCGCTGCCGGCCAGCCTGCTGATTGCACCGATGATGCGCATCGGCAAACCACTCGTCTGGTTCGTCAATCTGTTCGCGAACACGATCTTGCGCGTCCTGCATATCAACACCAAAGGCGCGCACGACCAACGGCTTTCCACCGAAGAACTGCGCACCATCGTGCTCGAATCAGGCAGCTTCATGCCGACCAAGCACCGCAGCATTCTGTTGAACCTGTTCGATCTCGAGAACATCTCTGTCGACGACGTGATGATCCCGCGCCGCCGTATCGAGGCGCTCGACTTCGACGCACCGTTCGAACAGATCCTGCACCAGCTGGAAACCTGTTACCACAACAAGCTGATCGTCTATCAGGGCGACATTGACCGTGTGCTTGGCGTGCTGCACGTGAGAAAAACCCTGGCCGCCTTGCACAACCAGGAACTGGAGCGCGAGACGCTGCGCGAGTTGCTGGCCGAACCGTATTTCGTGCCGTCCGGTACACCGGTATTCCAGCAACTGCAGTACTTCCAGGAGAGCCGTCACCGCACGGCGCTGGTCGTGAACGAATACGGCGAGTTGCAGGGGCTGGTCACGCCGGAAGACATCATCGAAGAACTGATCGGTGAGTTCACGACCTCGATTCCGCGTGGCGCCAATTCGCGTGGCGGCTGGAACGAGAACGGCGAATGTATCGTTGCCGGCAGCATGCCCCTGCGCGAGCTAAACCGCTGGCTGCATCTCACCCTGCCGACCGACGGACCCAAAACGCTCAACGGGCTGATTCTCGAAATACTCGAAGACATTCCCGATGGCGACGTGTGCGTTCAGATCGGCGAGGTGAAACTCGAGGTAATGCGCAGCGACGACCAGGCGATCCGTACCGTCAAGCTGTTCAAACCACCTGTTCGCGCGGGTGCGAAAGCCGTCAAGGCTCTGCGCGGCTAAGCACGGCGCACCGCAGCATTGCACATGGACGCGGTGCGCACCATTAGCCGATCGGCTGAATGGCGGCGCCCGCGGCCTTCCCGGATGATGGGGTCGTCGTGTTCTACAGGCGGCTTGTCACCGGTCTCTCATGCAAGATTCTTTTCAACAAGCGGCGTCGCTGCGGGCGATTGCCGCCGATAGCGAAGGCTCACTCAAACCCAGGGCCAACGGCTTTTCGGCGAACGCCGCTGTCGGCACGAGGCTTGAGCCCGGCCCCACCGATTCCGACAGCGCGCCTGCGGTACGCCTGCTAACCGATACGTTGCAGGAGGCAACCCGCCGTAATGCATCGGACCTGCACATCGAACCGGCCGAGCGTGGCTGGCGCATGCGTTTGCGCATCGACGGCGTGCTGCACGAAATCCCCCAACCCCCTGCGCATCTGCGCGACGCATTCATTACGCGGGTGAAAGTACTGGCGCGCATGGATATCGCCGAGCGGCGCGTACCGCAGGACGGCCGGCTGCGCATTGCCACCTCGCCAGGCCGCGTCGAAGACTACCGCGTCAACTCACTGCCTACCCTGTTCGGAGAAAAGCTGGTGCTGCGCAGACTCGACGCGTTACCCACGGATCTTTCGCTCGACTCATTGGGCCTCGATCCACAGCAACGTGCAACAGTCGATGCGGCGATTCGCGCGCCGCACGGCCTCGTGCTCGTCACCGGGCCCACCGGCAGCGGCAAGACGCTGTCGTTGTACTGCTTCCTGCATATGCTCAACGACGAGGCACGCAATCTGTGCTCAGTAGAAGATCCTGCGGAAATTCAATTGGCAGGGATCAACCAGGTGAGTGTGCGCGAAAAGGCCGGCCTGACATTCGCGCTGGCGCTGCGCGCGTTCCTCCGTCAGGACCCCGATGTGATCATGGTGGGCGAAATCCGCGACGACGAAACCGCCGACGTCGCCGTCAAGGCGGCGCAAACCGGCCACCTCGTTCTGTCCACCTTGCACACGAACGACGCGCCTGCTGCCGTCGCGCGTCTGATCGACATCGGCGTCGAGCCGTACAACCTGGCCGCCGCGCTAAAGATGGTGACGGCCCAGCGGCTGGTGCGGCGGCTGTGCGTGGCGTGCCGCGCGCCCGCGCCGCAATCAGTGGCGGCGCTGCGAGCAGCGGGCTTCGCCGACGAGCACCTCGACGGCTGGCAACCATTCGGCGCCGCCGGATGCGCCGCTTGCCACGGTATCGGCTACCGCGGCCGCGTCGGGGTTCACCAGGTGATGCCTGTCTCGGATGCGATGCGCGAGCTGATCGTGACACGCGCGGGCACTCTGGAGTTGGCCAGGCTCGCACAAGCTGAGCATGTCGCCACCTTGCGCGACGCAGCTCTTGCGCGCGTGCGCGACGGCACGACGAGCCTTACTGAAGCGCTGGCCGCCACCGAGTTCGCATGAGCACCGCCGCGCCTACTCAGTCAGCCGCCGATTTGCGCTTCAGATGGCGCGGTGTCGACGTCAACGGCATGCAGCAAAGCGGCGCGCTCGTGGCGCCAGATGCCAGCGCCGCGCGAGCGATGCTCAAGCGCGACAATCTGTTCATCGTCGAACTGGCGGCTCGCGGGCCAGCACCACGCCCCAAAACTCGCGCCAACGACGTGACGATATTCACTCGTCAGCTTGCCAGCCTGTTGCGCGCCGGTTTGCCCCTCGCCCCCTCGCTGGAACTGCTGGCGCAAGCGCAAGGTTCGCCCCGGCAAGGCATGCCCCGAATCGTCGGCGCGCTGGCGCGCGATATCACCAGCGGCCTGCGGTTCTCAGCGGCATTGCAGCGGCATCCGGCGCAGTTCAATGCGTTGTACTGTCAGCTCGTCGAGGTTGGCGAAGCGGCCGGCGCATTGCCAACGATCCTCGCCCGGCTCGCCGACGACCGCGAACGCGCCGCCGCGCAGCGGGCCAAGGTGCGCGCGGCGCTGACGTATCCGGTGGCCATCCTGTTACTCGCTATAGCGATTACCGCGGCGCTGCTGATCTGGGTCGTCCCCACCTTCAAGCAGATCTTCGATGGCTTCGGGGCGAAGCTGCCCGCACCAACACAGTTCGTGCTGGCTTTGTCCGCAGGCGCCGCGCGTTGGAGCATTCCTCTGGTCGCCGTGACCTTCGCAACAGGGTCGGCTGTGACATTTCTGTTACGACGTTCCGAAGCGGCGCGCATCCAGTTCGCGCGCACATCGCTGACAATCCCGATCGCCGGTCCGTTGCTTCGCACCTTGTGCGCGGCGCGCTGGAGCCGCGCGCTGGGCACTTTGCTCTCAGCCGGCACACCACTCGCGGACGCGTTCGACTCACTCACTCACGCCACCGGCAACGCTTTCTTCGACCGTGCCACGGTGGAGATTGCCGCGCGGTTGCGGCGCGGCGAGCGGCTGGCCGCGGCAATGCGAGCAGCGCACTGCTTTCCACCTGAGGTCGTGCAACCGGTCGCGGTTGCCGAGGAGTCCGGAGCGCTCGACACCATGCTGATCGATGTGGCGTCGCTCGCCGATCGTCAGGTAGACGAAAAGATCGGCACGCTCTCGGGTCTGTGCGAGCCTCTCGTCATCATCGTGCTGGGTACGCTGGTCGGTGGCCTCGTGATCGCGATGTATCTTCCCATTATTCAACTCGGCAACGTGGTGTAGCATCGCAGCCGAATCCCACCCTTTTTATATGCAGGCCACCATTCCGCTCGTGTCAGATACCTCTTCCAGCCTGCTTTCGGGTCTGTTGTCCGGCCACTTGGCAACGAGGCTCGAACTCGCGTTCGGCAGCTTGCCCGAAGGCCTGCAAATTGCATTCGCAATCGTATTCGGCCTGGTGATCGGCAGCTTCCTGAACGTGGTGGTGCACCGCGTGCCGATCATGCTGGAGCGCGCGTGGCGCGAAGAGGTCAGCGAGGCCACCGAACAACCGCTTGAAAACGACGGCCTACCCGCCCGCTACAACCTGTGGGTGCCACGCAGCGCATGCCCCCACTGCGGCCATGTGCTCAACGCATGGGAAAACCTGCCGGTGCTGAGCTACCTGTTGTTACGCGGACGCTGCTCCGCGTGCAAAACTCGCATCAGCCTGCGCTACCCGCTGCTCGAAATCGCCACCGCAGCCTTCGCGGCAGGGGCGCTCGCACTGTATGGGCCGACCGGCACGGCACTCGCGGCCTTCGGACTATGCGCCGCGCTGCTGGCAATGAGCGCGATCGACATCGACACGCATCTGCTGCCGGACTCGATGACGCTGCCGCTCCTGTGGGCCGGCCTGATCGTGAATTTCAACGGTGTGTTCGCAAGCCTCCACGATGCCGTGCTGGGCGCGATCTTCGGCTATCTCGTGCTGTGGGCCGTGCATTGGCTGTTCCGGCTCGTGCGCGGCATTGAAGGGATGGGTTATGGTGACTTCAAACTGCTGGCTGCGCTCGGCGCATGGCTTGGCTGGGCAGCGCTTCCGCAGATCATCCTGATCGCGGCGGTAACCGGTGCCGTGGTCGGCCTCGCGGCGACATGGCGCGGTCGCATGCGCTTTGAAGAGCCGCTGCCGTTCGGACCATTTCTCGCAGCGGGCGGTGCTGTTACGCTGTTTCTCGGCACACCGCTTTATCTGGCCTTGGGAGGCTGAAGCATGTTTGTTGTGGGACTGACCGGCGGCATCGGCAGCGGTAAATCCACTGTGGCCGACCTGTTCGCTGCGCACGGCGTACCGCTTGTCGACACCGACCTGATTGCACACCGCATTACGGCGCCGCACGGCATCGCAATGCCCCAGATCGCCGCGGAGTTCGGCGATTCGTTCGTTGCCGCGGATGGCTCGCTCGACCGCGCCCGCATGCGCACGCTGGTGTTCAGCGACGAAGGCGCCCGCAAACGCCTCGAAGGCATTACGCATCCGTTGATCCGTGCGGAGACCGAACGCGAACAGCGTGAAGCGCAAGGGCCATACGTGATCGTGGTCATACCGCTGCTGGTGGAGTCGGGCAACTGGAAAACGCGCGTGAACCGCGTGCTGACGGTCGATTGCAGCGTCGAGACGCAAATCGCGCGCGTGATGAGCCGCAACGGGTTCAGCCGCGAACAGGTTCTGGCGATCATCGCCCGCCAGGCAACGCGCGAAGCGCGCCTCGCCGCAGCCGACGACATCATCAACAACGACAACGCGCCGCTGGATGCGCTCAAGGCGCAGGTCGACGCGCAGCATCGCGCCTATCTGGCACGGACCGCTGCATAAGCGCACGTGCCGCGATGGGCCGCGGTTTGCCGAACACACAGTTTTGTTGAACTTTGCGGCGACACGCGAGCCGAAGCGCTCCGAAAACCACTCGAAACACGTGAAAAAAATTGCGAAAGCGCGCTGAAAAAGTGCGTGATTGCTAGGGTAGTCTCACGGCATTAGAATGTTCTGCATTCCTGTCACCGACCACGCCCGAGGCGAGCCCGCTTGATCCTTTACGAGTATCCCTTCAACGAGCGAATCCGGACGCTATTGCGCCTCGAAGATCTGTTCGAGCGCTTCACCTTCTTTCTGACTCAGGAAGACGCCCGGGAACACCACGTCGCACTGACAACGTTGTTCGAAATCTCAGAGGTGGCAGGTCGCGCGGATCTGAAGTCAGATCTGATGAAGGAACTGGAGCGCCAGCGGCAAACCCTGGCGCCGTTCCGGGGCAATCCGGGTATCGAGCAGAACGCGCTGGAGGCAGTGCTGGGAGAGATCGAGCAGACTTTGTCCGGGCTTTCACAGATGCAAGGCAAAACCGGCCAGCATCTGGCAGACAATGAGTGGCTCGCCAGCATCCGCAGCCGTGCGATCATTCCGGGCGGTACCTGCAAGTTCGATTTGCCTTCGTACTACGCGTGGCAGCAGATTCATCCCGATCAGCGCCGGCAGGACATCGCCAAATGGGTTACACCGCTGCTGCCCTTGCGCGACGCAGCAACCATCGTTCTGCGTCTCGCGCGCGAATCCGGTCAGGCGTCCAAGGTCATGGCGATGCAGGGCAGCTATCAGCAGATGCTGTCAGGCCGTTCATACCAGCTGATGCAAGTACGGGTAGCACCTGAATTGCGGGTGATTCCTGAGGCCAGCGCTAACAAGTACATGCTTTGGGTACGCTTCACGGTGCAGGACGGCGATTTGCGTCCGCGCGCGGTAGATGTCGACGTGCCCTTCCAGCTTACGCTGTGCAGCCTGTAAGATCCGCCCTTTAGAATCGAACCGTGGGGCCACGCCTTTGAACCGGCGAAAAATGCCCCTATATTCGTTACTTGTTCCGTTTCCGATCGCTGCCTGACCGTATGCCTACCGTCGTCAAATGCCCCACTTGCGGAAAGGACGTCCGCTGGACCCCTGAAAACCGCTTCCGCCCATTCTGCTCCGATCGCTGCAAGCAGATCGACCTCGGCGCTTGGGCCGCTGAGAAGTACAAGATCGGCGGCACGGATACAGAAGCGCCGTCGGATGAATCACCGGGTGGGGATTACAACCCGCATTAAACAGCGCAGGCATGCAGCAGTGCTGCAGTCTTCCGGGCAGCGCCGCTCACGCGGCGCCGCCAGCCACTACGCACCATCTTCCTGGTTCTTTTCAGCCGCGAGCCATTCCAGTACGGGAATCGCCGCCGGCAACAACGGTGAAACTGTCGCCGGCAGTGTCTGCCAGACAAATGCCTGGCCCTCGCGGCCGTGCGGCTCGCCGGTCCACTCCGTCACTTTGCAAAAAAACAGTCGTACATAGGCGTGCGGGTAGTCATGCTCGAGCGTGCGCCAAAGATGACTCACCTTGACGTCGATCCCCAACTCCTCGTGCAACTCGCGGGCTAGCGCGGCCTCGACCGATTCACCCGGCTCCAGCTTGCCACCCGGAAACTCCCAATAGCCTTCGTACGGCTTGCCGGCCGGCCGCTGCGCCAGCAGATAATGTCCATCGGACTGAACCAGCACGCCCACGGCCACCTCGGTCACCGGGCGGCCAGCCGCGTTCTTCTGCGCGTCGCTCATGCCGGGGTCTTCCGGCCAGACCAGTCGCGCGCGAATTGCCACGCGACGCGCCCCGAGCGGGACCCGCGCTCCAGCGCCCAAACCAGGGCATCGCCGCGCGCCGCCTCGACTTCCGCGTCGTCGCAGCCAAAATGGCGCAGCCAGTGACCGATGATCGACAGATAGTCGTCCTGCTTGAACGGATAGAAGCTAACCCACAAGCCGAAGCGCTCGGACAGCGAGATCTTTTCTTCGACAAGTTCGCCCGGATGAATCTCGCCGTCGGACGTGTGCTTGTATGTTTCGTTGTCGCTCATGTACTCGGGCAACAGATGGCGGCGGTTCGACGTTGCGTAGATCAGCACGTTGTCCGACTGTGCGGCGATCGAGCCATCCAGCGCGACCTTCAACGCCTTGTAGCCCGACTCGCCGTCTTCGAACGACAGGTCGTCGCAGAACACCACGAAGCGCTCCGGTCGTTGCGCGATCAGATCGACGATGTCGCCCAGATCGTGCAAATCGTCTTTATCCACTTCGATCAGGCGCAGCCCGTCCTTTGCATAGGCGTTCAGGCAAGCCTTGATCAGCGACGATTTGCCCGTGCCGCGCGCGCCGGTCAGCAGCACGTTGTTAGCCGGCTGCTTGTGTACGAACTGACGGGTGTTCTGCTCGATCAACCCCTTCTGGCGATCGATGTTTTGCAGATCGTCGAGCGTGATCGACGAGATGGCCGGAACCGGCTGCAAATAGCCGCGCCCCTGGCGTTTGCGCCAGCGAAAGGCGACCGCCGCCGACCAGTCGATCTCGGGTTGGGCAGGCGGAAGCATCGCTTCAAGGCGAACGAGCACGGCTTCGGCCCGGGTCAGAAACTGTTCGAGTTTGTCCATGGCTGGGAGATAAGCGGCCAAAGCGCCGCGTAATGAACCTGGTTACGAACGATAGTCGGCGTTGATGCTCACGTAGTCGTGCGACAGATCGCAAGTCCAGATCGTGGCTTGCGCATTGCCGCGGCCGAGTACGACGCGAATGCCGATCTCGCTCTTCTTCATGACGCGCTGGCCATCTTCTTCGCGGTAGGCCGGATTGCGGCCGCCGGCAGTGGCGACCAGCACGTCGTCCAGATACAGATCGATCTTGCCGACGTCGAGATCGTCCACGCCGGCATAGCCGATGGCCGCGAGAATGCGGCCGAGATTCGGATCCGATGCATAGAAAGCCGTCTTCACGAGCGGCGAATGCCCAATCGCATACGCGATCTGACGGCATTCGCCGGCGCTCGAGCCACCTTCCACATGCACGGTCATAAATTTGGTCGCACCTTCGCCGTCACGCACGATCAGTTGCGCGAGGGTCTGGGCGACTTCGGTCACCGCGTCGCGCAGCGCTGCATAAGCGGGCGAATCGGTGGACGTGATCGCCGGCAGGCTCGATTTGCCCGAAGCGATCAGGATGAAAGAATCGTTGGTCGATGTATCGCCGTCGATCGTAATGCAGTTGAACGAGCGGTCCGCCACGTGCTTGACCAATGCGTCGAGCACCGGTTGCGCGACAGCAGCGTCGAACGCGAGGAAGCCGAGCATGGTCGCCATGTTCGGCTTGATCATGCCGGCGCCCTTGCTGATGCCGGTGAGCGTGACCGTGTGCCCCTCGACCGTGACCTGGCGCGAGACGGCTTTCGGCAGCGTGTCCGTGGTCATGATCGCCTGGGCGGCGTCGTACCAGTTGGCTTCCTGGCGGTTTGCCAGCGCAGCGGGCAGCCCCGCCTTCAGACGATCGACCGGCAGTGGTTCCAGAATCACGCCCGTCGAAAACGGCAAAACCTGCTCCGGCGCGATGTCCGCGAGACGCGCGAGTTCGGCGCAGGTTTCGCGTGCAGCGACGAGGCCGGGTTCGCCCGTGCCTGCGTTCGCGTTGCCGGTGTTGATCACCAGCGCGCGAATCGGCTTGCCGCCCTGCCGTACACGCTCCAGATTCTCACGGCACACGGTGACGGGCGCGGCACAAAAGCGATTCTGCGTGAACACGCCGCCTACTGTCGCGCCATCGCCCACGGAGATGACCAGCACGTCCTTGCGGTTCGGTTTGCGGATATTCGCCTCTGCCCAGCCCAGCGTGACGCCGGCGACGGGGTGGAGTTGAGCGGGATCGATCGAAGGGAAATTGACAGCCATGGTCGCGACCTGTCGAAGAAAATGCCGGCAAGCGCCGGCATCGATGGAAACGGAAACTGATGGTTCGAGCGCGTTGCCGAACCACCGCGAAATCACCAGCAAAGCACTGGGTAAAACGAAGCGGCGCGCTTAAAGCGCGCCGCTTCCGCCATTATGCGATCCGACCGTGACACTGCTTGTACTTCTTGCCGCTGCCGCACGGGCACGGGTCGTTGCGGCCCACCTTCGGCACGCTATCCGCGCTCACGTCCGACGCGACGGCGTGAGACGAGCCGTAGCTCATCGCGTCGCCGATCATCGCGGCGGTAGCCGCCTCCGCGGCGGCAGGCGCTGCCGCTGCTGCCTCGGCGAATTCGGCGTGGCGGAATTCGACGTTTTCGAGGTGGCTACCCTGCTCTTCGTACTGCTCGGCGGCCTGCTCCAGCTGTTCCGGCGACTGGATCTGCACGTTCATCACCACCCGGGTGACTTCGAGCTTCACGGCGTCGAGCATCGCGGCGAACAGTTCGAACGCCTCGCGCTTGTATTCCTGCTTCGGATTCTTCTGCGCATAACCGCGCAGATGGATGCCTTGGCGCAGGTGATCGAGCGCAGCCAGATGCTCGCGCCAGCTACGGTCCAGCGTTTGCAGCATGATCGAACGTTCGAACGCGCTGAACGATTCGCGGCCGACCTGTTCGACCTTCGATTCATACGCTTCGTCCGCAGCGGCTTCGACGGCTTCGAGAATCTCGTCCGCGCTGATCGAGTTCGACTCGTTGATCATTTCCTGGATCGCGAGGTCGAGCTGCCATTCGTTGCGCAGCACTTCTTCCAGCTCGGGCACTTCCCACTGCTCTTCGATGCTGCCGGCCGGCACGAACTGATGAACGATATCGGCGATCACGCCATGACGCATGGCGCCAATGGTTTCGGTGATGTCGTTTGCCTCGAGCAATTCATTGCGCTGCTGATAGATCACCTTGCGCTGATCGTTCGACACATCGTCGTATTCAAGCAATTGCTTGCGAACGTCGAAGTTGCGCGCTTCAACTTTGCGCTGCGCCGATTCGATCGAACGCGACACGATGCCCGCCTCGATCGCCTCGCCTTCCGGCATCTTCAGGCGATCCATGATCGCGCGCACGCGATCGCCCGCGAAAATACGCAGCAGCGGATCTTCCAGCGACAGATAGAAGCGCGACGAACCCGGGTCGCCCTGACGGCCGGCGCGGCCGCGCAACTGATTGTCGATCCGGCGCGACTCGTGACGCTCGGTGCCGATGATGTGCAGACCGCCCGCGGCCTTCACCTGATCGTGCAGCGCCTGCCATTCGTCGTGGAGCTTCTGGATTCGCGTCTGCTTCTCTACGTCAGAAAGCGTTTCATCCTGTTCGATGAACGACGCCTGCTTTTCGGCGTTGCCGCCGAGCACGATGTCGGTACCGCGACCGGCCATGTTGGTGGCGATCGTGACACGCTTCGGACGGCCCGCTTCGGCGACGATCTCCGCTTCGCGCGCGTGCTGCTTGGCGTTCAGCACTTCGTGCGGCAAACCGGCCTGCTTCAGCAGATGCGAAAGCAGTTCCGAGTTTTCAATCGACGTCGTACCGACCAGCACCGGTTGACCGCGTTCGTAACAATCGCGGATGTCGCGGATCACCGCGTCATAGCGCTCCTTGGCGGTCTTGTAGATCTGATCCTGCTTGTCGATCCGCTTCGGCGGACGGTTGGTCGGGATCACGACCGTTTCGAGACCGTAAATCTCGTTGAATTCGTATGCTTCGGTGTCCGCGGTACCGGTCATGCCGGACAGCTTCGCGTACATACGGAAGTAGTTCTGGAACGTGATCGACGCGAGCGTCTGGTTCTCGCTCTGGATCTTGACGTGTTCCTTCGCCTCAACCGCCTGGTGCAAGCCATCCGACCAGCGGCGGCCCGACATCAAGCGGCCGGTGAATTCGTCGACGATCACGACTTCGCCGTTCTGCACGACGTAGTGCTGATCCTTGAAGAACAGCGTGTGCGCGCGCAGTGCGGCATACACGTGGTGCATCAGCGTGATGTTCTGCGGCGCGTACAGGCTTTCGCCCTCGCCGATCAGGCCCCATTCGGCGAGCAGGCGCTCGGCCTTTTCGTGGCCCGATTCCGTCAGGAATACCTGGCGGCCTTTCTCGTCCAGCGTGTAGTCGCCCGGCTTTTCGACGCCGGTGCCGTCCGCCTTCTCTTCGCCGATCTGGCGTTCGAGCAGCGGCGGCAGCGCATTCATGCGCACATAGAGTTCAGTGTGATCTTCGGCCTGCCCGGAGATGATCAGCGGCGTACGGGCTTCGTCGATCAGGATCGAGTCCACCTCGTCGACCACTGCGAAATTCAGCGCTCGTTGCACGCGCGCTTCGGTCTCGTAGACCATGTTGTCGCGCAGGTAGTCGAAGCCGAATTCGTTGTTGGTACCGTACGTGATGTCGGCGGCGTACGCTTCCTGCTTGGCGGCGTGGTCCATCTGCGACAAATTGATGCCGACCGACAGACCGAGGAAGTTGTACAGACGCGCCATCCATTCGGCGTCGCGCTGGGCCAGGTAGTCGTTCACCGTGACGACGTGCACGCCGCGGCCGGACAGTGCATTCAGGTAGACCGGCAGCGTGGCGACGAGCGTCTTGCCTTCGCCGGTGCGCATTTCGCCGATCTTGCCGTAGTGCAGGACCATGCCGCCGATCAGCTGCACGTCGAAGTGGCGCATCTTGAGCACGCGCTTGCTCGCCTCGCGGCACACCGCGAAGGCTTCCGGCAGGAGCTTGTCGAGCGACTCGCCACTCGCGACACGCTGGCGGAATTCACCCGTTTTGGCGCGCAGTTGATCGTCCGTCAATTGCTCGATCTGCGGCTCGAGCGCATTGATCGCCGCGACGGTCTTTTGATATTGCTTGACTAGCCGCTGGTTGCGGCTGCCAAAAATCTTCTGTAGAAAACCGGTGGTCATCGGATCGGTGTCTGCGTCGCGGCTTCGGCTGGTTCGCGGCGTGCGGTGAGGCACGTGCGCTCCGGGGTCGGAAGGGCCTCGGCGGCTTAGTCCAAGAGTGAATTCGAATCGGGCATTTTAGCACGCGCCCCCGCCCGCGCCTGTGTCAGCGGCGCGACGACGGCGAGCCGCAAAAACCCGCCGCAGCGACCTCCGACAGGCCGCATTGAGGCAGATCCGCGTGCATCCCGCACGGTACAATCGCGGCGTAAGCGCACATCGGGTGCAAACACGCCGTCACTGTCAAACATGAGCCGTTTTCCGTCCTTTTCAAGGCCGCCGCCCCAGCAGTTCAAGGCGCGCCGCCCGCAGCCCGTCGCCGAAGTGCTGAAACGCACTGACGCGTTTGCGGCCCTGCGCGCGGGCGTCGAGCAGATTGCGGCGCTCGAAAAGGATTTGCGCGAGCTGCTGCCGGACTATCTGGCGACCAGCGTGGAACCGAGCTTCATCAAGGAAGGCGTACTGGCCCTGTTTGCCGGGCACAACGCGTTGGCCGCCCGCCTGCGCCAGATCGAGCCGCGCTTGCTGTCGGATCTGCAGCAGCGCGGCTGGCCGGTCAATGCACTGCGGATTCGCGTGCGGCCACAGCCTTTGAAGGAGCCGCCGCCAGTCAAGCAGGCGCGCATGACGCCAGTCGGCGCCGACGCGCTGCACGCGCTTTCCGAATCGCTCGCACCCTCGCCGTTGCAGGAAGCGTTGGCAAAAATGGCAGCACGGCATCGGCGAAATCGCTGAGCAAAAAAATAAGCGGCCCACAGGGGCCGCTTATTTTTCATCCATTCGCTTCGGAAATTTCATCGGAAGCGGCTACGCAAATTACGCGAACGCCGTCTGCGTTTCGTACGCAAAGCCGCGCGGCGCCTTCTGCGTGTCCTCGAACGTGACGATCTCGTACGAATCCTCATGCGCCAGCAACTCGCGCAGCAGCGCGTTGTTCAGGCCGTGGCCCGACTTGTACGCCGTGTATGAAGCCAGCAACGGATGGCCGATCACGTACAGATCGCCGATCGCGTCGAGCATCTTGTGCTTCACGAATTCGTCGTCGTAACGCAGCCCGTCGTTATTCAGAATGCGGTATTCGTCCAGCACGATGGCGTTATCCATGCTGCCGCCACGCGCCAAACCGAGTTCGCGCATCATTTCCACTTCATGCGCAAAGCCGAACGTACGCGCGCGGGCAATTTCCCGCACATACGACGTATTGGCAAAATCCACTTCCAGCGCCTGGCCGGTTTTATCCACAGCCGGGTGACGGAAATCGATGGTGAATTTGAGCTTGAAACCGAAATACGGATCGAGACGCGCGAATTTATCGCCGTCGCGAATTTCGATTGGCTTGGTGACCTTGATGAATTTCTTCGCCGCGTTCTGTTCTTCAATACCGGCCGACTGAATCAGAAACACGAACGAACCCGCACTGCCGTCCATGATCGGAATTTCTTCGGCGGTCACGTCGACATAAAGATTATCGATGCCGAGGCCCGCGCATGCGGACATCAAATGCTCGACGGTCGACACGCGTGCGCCATCTTTCTGCAACACCGAAGCCAGACGCGTATCGCCAATCGCCATTGCCGACGCAGGGATATCCACCGGCGTGGGCAAATCCACGCGCGAAAACACGATGCCAGTATCCGGCGCCGCCGGGCGGAGCGTCAGGTCGACCTTGCGGCCGGAGTGCAGGCCGATGCCGACTGTCTTGACGATTGATTTGATAGTGCGCTGCTTCAACATGGTGATCTTCTATTCGATTGAAAATCCCAATCGGGACTTTTTATTCCATAGCGCGAAGTATACTCCAATACCCTTAGGGACGTCGTTTCACGGAACGTATCAATCTGTTTCTCTGCATTACCCCTTGGGCGCCCGTCAGGGAAAGCGTGACGGGCCGATGTCCGGAACGGAGGCGTTTCCGGTCATCGGCCCGCGTAACGGCCTGTCACAAAAGCGTCTTATATGCCGTTGCCCTGATACAACGCAGTAAGCGCGCAGACCCGGGGCAGTGGCTTCGAACGCAATCGCAACTAGCTCAACGTAGCGAGAATACTCTCTGCATCGCTGACTTCGAATTTGCCGGCAGCCTCGACGTTCAACGTCTTGACCACGCCGTCGTCGACAACCATTGCGTAGCGCTGGGAACGAATTCCCATGCCGCGCGCCGACAAATCCTGCTCAAGACCGAGTGCTCGCGTGAAAAGCGCACTGCCATCCGCCATCATGCGCACCTTGCCCGAGGCGTGCTGATCGCGTCCCCACGCGCCCATTACGAACGCGTCGTTGACGGACACGCACCAGATCTCGTCGACGCCAAGAGCGCGCAACTGCTCGGCATGCTCAACGTAACCCGGTACATGTTTGGCCGAACAGGTCGGCGTGAAGGCACCCGGCAACCCGAAGATCACCACGCGCTTACCCGCCGTCTGCTCGCGCACGTCGAAGCTGTTAGGCCCCAGCGTGCAACCCGCGCGCGCATCTTCGACAAACTCGAAGAGCGTCGCGTCGGGCAGCTTTTCACCTATCTGAATCATGCTCAGTCCCTTGCATCGATGCGAAGCAAACTCGCACGTCGTCGTGTCGCAGTGATTTCAGCGTTCGCCCAAAACAGGCTCCGCCGCCCGGCGACAGTTGCCCAATCCGCTTCGCGAATCCGAAGAGGGCACTTGTCCTTGCCGCGAATCAGACGATACGCGGCTTTTTCGCCGTTCACCCGCCACGCTCGTGCATTCGTCCGCCAGCGCTGCACTTCTACAAGCCGCAGCGCGACAACGAAAGCCTGCTCGTGCGCTCAGTCCGCCTGCTTGCGCAGGAATGCCGGAATGTCGTACGTGTCGACGCCCTTTTCCTGCAGCGCCTGCACGTGCGAAGCCGCCGTATCGCGCGAGGTGCGCCATACAGCCGGCGTATCCAGCGCGCCGTAATCGGCCGTGCTTGCGTGCGACGTTTGCGGTGCGTAAGCCGCGTGCGTGCCGATCGGCTGGTTGTCGGTGCCGGTGCGCAGCAGCGTCATCGGTGCCGATTGCTGCTTCTTCGCCGCGCGGCCCAGACCCGTTGCCACGACCGTCACGCGCAGCGCGTCGCCCATTGCATCGTCGTACACCGCACCGAAAATGACCGTTGCGTCTTCCGCGGCATAGCTCTTGATGGTGTTCATCACTTCGCGCGTTTCCGACAGACGCAGCGAACGGCTCGACGTGATGTTGACCAGCACGCCGCGCGCGCCGGACAGATCCACCCCTTCCAGCAGCGGGCTGGCCACGGCCTGCTCGGCAGCCAGACGCGCGCGATCGACGCCGGCAACCGTCGCCGTGCCCATCATCGCCTTGCCCTGCTCGCCCATCACCGTCTTCACGTCTTCGAAGTCGACGTTCACCAGACCGTCGACGTTGATGATTTCCGCGATGCCGGCAACTGCGTTGTTCAGAACGTCGTCTGCGCACTGGAAGCACTTGTCCATCTCGGCGTCATCGCCCATCACCTCGAACAGCTTGTCGTTCAGAACGACGATCAGCGAGTCGACGTGATCCTCCAGTTGCTGCGAACCGGCTTCTGCCACACGCATGCGCTTGCCGCCTTCGAACTCGAACGGCTTGCTGACTACACCAACAGTCAAGATACCCATTTCCTTGGCGATCTGCGCGACCACCGGTGCTGCGCCCGTGCCCGTGCCGCCACCCATGCCAGCGGTGATGAACACCATGTGCGCGCCGCGCAGTGCGTCGGCGATGCGCTCACGTGCTTCTTCTGCTGCGGCGCGGCCCATTTCCGGCTTGGCGCCGGCGCCCAGACCCGTGTTGCCGAGCTGGATCACCGCGGAAGCGCGCGAACGCGACAGAGCCTGCGCGTCCGTGTTCATCACGATGAAGTCGACGCCTTGCACGCCTTTGTTGATCATGTGCTGAACGGCATTGCCGCCAGCGCCACCTACTCCGATCACCTTGATAATGGTGCCGTTCGTTTCGGTTTCCAGCATCTGGAATTCCATGTTGCCTCCGTCAAGATAAAAAATTGCAGCCACTTCGGCCGTTATTCGGCAGGAGATCGGGCAACCTCCCGTCGCGCGCCGGCCGCCGGCACCAGCGCGTATTTACGTAAAACCGTTCAAAAACGAATTCTTTTAGAAGTTGCCGAGGAACCAGTCTTTCATTCGCGTAAAGACCTGCCCCATCGACCCCGACTGCACCGCGACCTTGCGGCCGCGCATCCGTTGCGAGCGCCCTTCGACGAGCAGCCCCATCGCCGTCGAATAACGCGGGTTACGCACGACGTCCGCAAGACCGCCCGCGTATTCCGGCACACCAATGCGCACCGGCTTCAGGAAAATGTCCTCGCCGAGTTCGACCATGCCGAGCATCATCGACGCGCCGCCGGTCAGCACCACGCCGGAGCTCAGCAGTTCTTCATAACCGGACTCGCGCACCACCTGCTGCACGAGTGAAAACAGTTCTTCGACCCGCGGCTCGACCACCGCTGCCAGTGCCTGGCGCGACAGCGTGCGCGGACCGCGCTCGCCGAGACCCGGCACTTCGATCATCTCGTCCGGATCGGCCAGAGCCTGCTTCGCAATGCCGTAGTCGACCTTGATGTCTTCCGCGTCCGGCGTCGGCGTACGCAAGGCCATCGCGATGTCGCTCGTAATCTGGTCGCCGGCGATCGGAATCACCGCTGTGTGACGAATCGCGCCTTCGCTGAAAATCGCGATATCGGTCGTGCCGCCGCCGATATCGACCAGCACCACGCCGAGTTCCTTTTCGTCTTCCGTCAGCACCGCCAGCGACGAAGCGAGCGGCTGCAGGATCAGATCGTTCACTTCGAGCCCGCAGCGGCGCACGCACTTCACAATGTTCTGCGCCGCGCTCACCGCACCGGTGACGATATGCACCTTCACTTCCAGGCGGATGCCGCTCATGCCGATCGGCTCGCGCACATCTTCCTGGCCGTCGATGATGAATTCCTGCGTGAGGATATGCAGCACCTGCTGATCGGTCGGGATGTTGATCGCCTTGGCCGTCTCGATCACGCGCGCGACGTCCGTCTGCGTGACTTCCTTCTCCTTGATCGCCACCATGCCGCTCGAATTGAAGCTGCGGATATGGCTGCCGGCGATCCCGGTAAAGACGTTCGTGATCTTGCAGTCGGCCATCAGCTCGGCTTCCTCGAGCGCGCGCTGGATGGACTGCACGGTGGCTTCGATGTTCACCACCACGCCCTTCTTGAGCCCCTTCGATTCGCTCTGGCCGAGGCCGATCACCTCGTAGTGGCCCTCGCCCTTCAACTCGGCGACGATAGCCACTACCTTCGACGTCCCGATGTCGAGGGCGACCAGCAGATCTTTATAGTCTTTACTCATAGCGTGCTCATTGCGTGTGATGTCCGTTTACTTCTTGCCCTTGTCGGGTTCGCTGATAAAGCGCATGCCAGCGGCACGAATCGCGAAACCGTTCGGATAGCGCAAGTCTGCATACTCGATATCCTTTCCCCAACGTTGCGTCACCGCATTCCACGCCGCGGTCAGGCGGCGGGTCCGATCGAGCAGCGTGTCCTGATTGCGTTCGCGCCCAAGCTCCACCTGCATTCCGTTCGACAGCTTCACCGTCCACGCATAACGCGGCGACAGCGTGACTTCCTCCGGCGTTGCGCCCAACGGCGCAAACCACTTCTTGAAATCGCTATAACGCGCGACGACCTCTTTTGCCGTACCGTCCGGGCCATCGAACGCGGGCAGCTCTTCTTCGAGCTCGCCCTGGTTCGCGGTGAACAGCTCGCCATCCACGCTTACCAACTGATCGCTACCCCACGTACCAAGGGGTTTGTACTCTTCGAGCGTGACAGCCAGCGCGTTGGGCCAGACCCGCCGTACGCTCGCATGACGCACCCAGGGCATCTGCTCGAACGCCTGCCGCGCGACGTCGAGATCCACCGTAAAAAAGTTGCCTTTCAGGCGGCCTACCACTCCGGCGCGCACCGTCGGCGAATTGATGTGCTCGGTGTCGCCGTCGATCTGGATTTCGCGCAGCGCGAAATTCGGACGCTGAATCAGCCAGTAACCGCCAGCCGCCAGCAGCACGAGCACCAGCACCGCATGCAATGCGTTGGCGGCGAGATTGAGCTGGCGAACGTTGTTCCACATGGTGTTGCTTTCGGGTCGCCCCGGTCAGTCCTTAGTTAGTCCTTAAGCGTCAGCGCCAACACGCCGACCACCAGGTCCTGATAGCTGATGCCCACCGCGCGCGCCGCTTTCGGCGGCAGCGAGTGATCGGTCATGCCAGGCGCCGTGTTCACTTCCAGGAAATACGGGTTGCCGGCGGCGTCGAGCATGAAATCGGCGCGCCCCCAATCGGTACAGCCAAGCACGTCGAACGCGCGGCGCGCCAGCACTTTGAGGCGCGCTTCTTCGTCCGCCGGCAGACCGCACGGAATCAGATACTGCGTGTCGTTGGCGATGTACTTCGCGTGATAGTCGTAGAACTCGCCGGCCGGCACGATACGGATCACCGGCAGGTCCAGATCGCCCGCGATGCACGCCGTGTATTCGCCGCCGCCTTCGATGCTCTTTTCCACCACGACGATCCTGTCGTACTTGACCGCTTCGAGCAGCGCCGCCGGCAATGCGTCGGCGCTTTTCACCTTGATCACCGCGACGCTCGAGCCTTCGCTAGCCGGCTTCACGAACAGCGGCAAGCCGAGCTTCGCGACGATATCTTTCGCGCGTGCCTCGTAGTCGTCGCCGCGCAGCACAGCCTCGAAGGGCGGCGTCGGAATGCCGAGTTGCTGCCACACGAGCTTGGTGCGGAACTTGTCCAGACCGAGCGCCGAACCAAGCACACCGCTACCGGTATAACGAATGCCGTAAAAATCCAGTGCGCCCTGAATCTGGCCGTTCTCGCCGTAACCGCCATGCAGCGCGTTGAACGCACGCACGAAGCCTTCTTCCTTCAACGCGGCGAGCGGACGCTCGGCCGGGTCGAACGGATGCGCGTCGATGCCGGCGTCGCGCAGACCTTGCAGCACGAGGCGGCCCGAATTGAGCGACACCTCGCGCTCGGCGGAATCCCCGCCGAGCAGGACTGCCACTTTGCCGAATTGTTTAGGGTCGATGCTGCTCATTTCACTCATACCTTCGTTTCTTGCGCGAGGCGTCCCGGCACACCGCCGATCGAACCCGCGCCCATCGTGATCACCACATCGCCGTCGCGAACCACTGCTGAGAGCGCGTCCGGCACTTCATCCACCGTATCGACAAACACCGGCTCGACCTTGCCCGTCACGCGCAATGCGCGCGCCAAGGCGCGGCCATCCGCTGCGACGATCGGCGCTTCACCGGCCGAATAGACTTCGGTCAGCACCAGCGCGTCGACGGTCGACAGCACCTTCACAAAATCTTCGAAGCAATCGCGCGTGCGCGTGAAGCGGTGCGGCTGGAACGCCAGCACCAGACGCCGCCCCGGAAACGCGCCACGCGCCGCCGCGACCGTCGCCGCCATTTCCACCGGGTGATGACCGTAATCGTCGACCAGCGTGTACGTGCCGGCTGCTTTGCCTTCCGACACGACCAGCACTTCGCCGTAACGCTGGAAGCGGCGGCCCACGCCGTTGAAATCCGCGAGTGCTCGCTGGATATCGGCATCTTTCACTTCAAGTTCAGTCGCAATCGCGATCGCGGCCAACGCGTTCTGCACGTTGTGCTCGCCCGGCAGATTCAGCACGATGTCGAGCGGCGCCGCGTCCTCACGCATTGCGGTGAAGTGCATCTTGCCGCCACGCGCTTCGACGTTGACCGCGCGCACCTGTGCGTCCGGCGCGAAGCCATAGCGGATGATCGGCTTCGACACGAACGGCAGAATTTCCTTGACATTCGGATCGTCGACGCACAGCACCGCGATCCCATAGAACGGCAAACGGTGCGTGAATTCGATGAATGCCTGCTTCAGGCGCGCGAAGTCGTGCCCGTATGTGTCCATGTGATCGGCGTCGATATTCGTGATGACTTCGATCACCGGGAACAGATTCAGGAACGACGCGTCCGACTCGTCCGCTTCGGCGACGATGAAGTCGCCCGTCCCCAAACGCGCATTCGCGCCCGCGCTGATCAGGCGCCCGCCGATGACGAACGTCGGATCGAGACCGCCCGCCGCCAGCACGCTCGCCACCAGCGAAGTGGTCGTGGTCTTGCCGTGCGTGCCGGCAATCGCGATGCCCTGCTTCAGACGCATCAGTTCCGCGAGCATCACGGCGCGCGGCACGATCGGAATGCGGCGATGACGCGCGGCCAGCACTTCCGGGTTGTCGCTGCGCACCGCGGTGGAAACGACCACGGCGTTCGCGCCTTCAATGTTCTCTGCCGCGTGGCCAATCGCGATACGCGCGCCGAGCGCGGCGAGTCGATCGGTGATCGCGTTACTCGACAGGTCCGAGCCGCTCACCTGATAGCCGAGGTTGACCAGCACCTCCGCGATGCCGCTCATGCCGACACCGCCGATGCCGACAAAGTGAATATGTTTGACGATGTGTTTCATTGCTTTCCTTCTGGGCTCGCGCCCGAAATCGAACCCGCCACAGTCGCGCAAATCTTCGCGACCTGTTCCGTGGCGTCGGGTTTCGCGAGCGAGCGCGAACGCTCCGCCATTTCCGCGAGCATCTCTCGCGTCTGGCTGCGCAACCAGTCGGCGAGTTTCTGCGCCGACAGATCGCGTTGCTGCACGACCAGCGCCGCGCCGTTGTCGGCGAGGAACGCTGCATTAGTGGTTTGGTGATCGTCTACTGCAAACGGGAACGGCACGAAAAACGCCGCCACCCCGACCGCCGCAATCTCCGACACCGTCATCGCGCCCGACCGGCAGATCACCAGATCCGCGTTCGCGTACGCGCTCGTCATGTCGTCGATGAAAGGCACGAGTTCTACATCCGCGCCCGCTTGCAGACCCGCCGCCGCGTAGTGCTCACGCAGCGCTTCAATGTGCTTCGCGCCCGCCTGATGCACGATGCGCGGGCGTTCATTCGGCGCCAGCAGCGCAACCGCGCGCGGCACCACTTCGTTCAACGCCGCCGCGCCCAGGCTGCCACCCACCACCAGCACATTCAGCGGACCGCTGCGTGCTGCGTAGCGTGCTTTGGGTGCAATCGCGCGCGCAAGTTCCGCACGAATCGGGTTTCCGGTCCATTCGCCATGCGGCAGTGCATTCGGGAATGCAACCAGTACCCGTTTGGCGACTTTCGCGAGCACCTTGTTAGCGAGGCCCGCAATCGAATTCTGTTCATGCAGTACCAGCGGACGGCCGCTCAACGCGGTCATCAAACCCGCCGGGAACGTAATGTAACCACCCATGCCGAGCACCACGTCGGGCTTCACGCGACGCAACACACTCAGGCTTTGCGAGCAGGCGCGCAGCAGATTCAGCGGCAGCATCAGCTTGGTCTTCAGCCCCTTGCCGCGCAATCCGCCGAAGCGCACGTATTCCATCGGAATGCCGTGTTTCGGCACCAGCGTAGCTTCCATGCCCGCGGGATTGCCGAGCCATACGACCTTCCAGCCCCACGCCTGCATCAGGTGCGCGACCGCGAGCCCCGGGAACACGTGTCCCCCGGTGCCACCGGCCATCACCATCAACGTGCGTTGCTGCATGGGGGTCATACTTTCCCTCCACGCATGAGCACCCGGTTCTCGTAGTCCACGCGCATCAGCACCGCGACCGCCACGCAATTCAGCAAGATGCCCGAACCGCCGTAACTGACGAGCGGCAACGTCAAACCTTTCGTCGGCAGCAGGCCGAGGTTCACGCCCATGTTGATGAAAGTCTGCGCGCCGAACCAGATGCCGATGCCCTTCGCGACCAGCCCGGCAAAAGTGCGGTCGAGTGCAAGTGCCTGACGGCCGATCTCGAACGAGCGGCGCACGATCCAGTAAAACATCAGGATCACAACCAGCACGCCGACAAAACCGAGTTCCTCACCGATCACCGCGAGGATGAAGTCGGTATGCGCTTCCGGCAGATAGTTGAGTTTCTCGACGCTGCCGCCCAGGCCCACGCCAAACCATTCGCCGCGCCCAAACGCGATCAGCGAGTGCGTCAATTGATAAGCCTTGCCCTGCGCGTAACGGTCGTCCCACGGATCGAGGTAGGCGAAGATCCGCTCACGCCGCCATGGCGAGGCCCACACCAGCAACGTGAACGTACCGACCGCCGTGGCCACCAGGCCGCCGAACAGCTTGCCGTTCACGCCGCCGAGGAACAGCACGCCCATCGCGATCGCGGCGATCACCATGAATGCGCCCATGTCCGGCTCGAGCAGCAGCAACGCGCCGACCAGACCCACTGCCACCGCCATCGGCAGAAAGCCCTTGGCGAAGCTGTGCATATATTCCTGCTTGCGCACCGTGTAGTTCGCCGCGTAAATCGTTACGGCCAGCTTCATGATTTCCGACGGCTGCATATTCGTGATGCCGAGCGGAATCCAGCGGCGCGCACCGTTCACGCCCTTGCCGACGTGCGGGATCAACACGATCACCAAAGCCGCCAGCGAAATCAGGAAGAGCTTCGGTGCGTACTTGTCCCACGTCGAGATCGGAACGCGGAACGCGACGACGCCGATCACCGAGCCCATCACCACGAAAATGATCTGGCGCACGAGAAATGCGTAGTCGCGGTACGACGCGTACTTCGGTGAGTCAGGCATGGCGATCGACGCCGAGTACACCATGACGACACCCAGCCCGAGCAAGGCGACCACCACCCACAGCAACGAATGATCGTAGTCGAGCATCCGCGAGCGCAGCGGACGCACGCCGTTCACGGCGCTCGAAAGACCGCTGCCACTAGCACGACCCGCGCTGCGGCCCGTGGTCGCGGCATCGCCACTGCCATTGCCGGCACGGGAGCCGGCGAGGCGCGAACCGAAGCGTTCCGACCAGCTCATATCATCGTCCCCCGTTCAGCCGCGATCTCTTCCACCGTGCTGCGGAACACCGCTGCGCGATGCGCGTAACCCTTGAACATGTCGAAGCTCGCGCAAGCCGGCGACAGCAGCACGGCGTCGCCGGGCTGCGCCAATGCGGTGGCGGCCCGCGTCGCTTCTTCGAGCGTCGCGTGGTCGGTCATTGCAATGCCGGTGTCTTCCAGCGCGGCGCGAATCTGCGGTGCGTCTCGGCCGATCAGCATCACGGCGCGGCACCAACGCATTACCGGTGCCGCGAGCGGTTCGAAATCCTGACCCTTGCCGTCGCCGCCGGCGATCAGCACCGCGCGTTGCGCGAGACCATCGAGCGCGGCAACTGTCGCGCCAACGTTGGTGCCTTTGCTGTCGTCGACATAATCGATACCTTCGATCGACGCGATCAATTCCACGCGATGCGGCTCGCCGCGGTATTCGCGCAGGCCGTGCAGGAGCGGCGCGCCGGGCAGACCGATCGCGCGCGCCAAGGCGTAGGCGGCCAACGCGTTGGCCGCGTTGTGCAAGCCGCGGATGCGCAGCGCGTCGGCCGGCATCAGGCGTTTGAGCGCGATGTTCTTCGGCGCCGCCACTTCGTTCTTGCGACGGCGCGTCGGCGCAGGTTCGTCGCTGGCGTCGAGATCGTGCGCTTCGACCAGCCAGATCATGCCGTTCTCGCGCAACAGACCGTAGTCACCGTCGTTTTTCGGTTCGGTGACGCCGAAAGTGATCATCGCTGCGTCGGAGTCGGCCGCAGGCGCCAGCGCCATCACGCGCGAGTCGTCGCGGTTCAGCACACGCACGGTTTGCGGTCCGAAAATGCGCCCCTTCGCGGCGGCGTACGCGTCGAGGCCGCCGTGCCAATCCAGGTGATCCTGCGTGATGTTCAGCACGACGGCTGCGTCCGGAGAAAAGGTGTGCGCGGTTTCCAGCTGGAAGCTCGACAGTTCCAGCACCCATACGTCGGGCAGCGCCGTGTTGTCGATTGCTTCGCTGAGTTTGTCCAGTGCAGCCGGGCTGATGTTGCCCGCCACCGCCACCTTCTTGCCGGCGCGTTCGCACAGCAGGCCGGTGAGGCTCGTCGTCGTGGTCTTGCCGTTAGTACCGGTGATCGCAATCACCTTCGGCGCGTAACCGCTTTCGCCGAGCGTCTTCAGCGCTTGCGCGAAGAATTCGAGTTCGCCCCATACGGGGATGTCCTGCTCGCGCGCGGCCGAGATCAGCGGCAGCAAATCGGCGGCGAGCGGCGACAAACCCGGGCTGATCGCCACAAGTTCGACGCCTTCGAGCAATGACAGAGAGAACGGGCCGCCGACGAATTCGGCGTCGACGCTGTGCGCTTCCAGCGCGGACAGGTTCGGCGGTACCTCACGCGTATCGGCCACACGCAGCCGACAGCCGTGCCGCGCGCACCAGCGCGCCATCGCGAGACCGGATTCACCGAGTCCCAGCACGAGCACCATCGGCTTTTGCCGATCCCGAAACTTCTCGCCAAACATCGCCTGCTTCCCCTGAATACGACTTAACGCAACTTGAGCGTGGACAAACCGAACAGACACAGCATCAACGTGATGATCCAGAAACGCACGACCACCTGCGTTTCTTTCCAGCCCGACAATTCAAAATGGTGATGTAGCGGCGCCATCTTGAAGAGGCGCCGCCCTTCGCCGAAGCGGCGTTTGGTGAATTTGAACCACGTCACCTGCAACATCACGGAGAGCGTTTCCGCGACGAAAATGCCGCCCATGATGAAGAGCACGATTTCCTGACGCACGATCACCGCGACCGTGCCGAGCGCGCCACCCAGGGCGAGAGCACCGACGTCGCCCATGAACATCTGCGCCGGGTGCGTGTTGAACCAAAGGAACGCGAGTCCTGCCCCGCCCATTGCCGAACAGAAGATCAGCAATTCGCCCGCGCCGGCGATGTGCGGAAACAGCAGGTATTTCGAATAAACCGAGCTACCCATCACATAGGCGAACACACCGAGCGACGCGCCGACCAGCACGACCGGCATGATCACGAGACCGTCGAGGCCGTCCGTGAGGTTCACCGCATTGCTCGCGCCGACGATCACCAGATACGTCAGCACAATGAAGCCCCATACGCCGAGCGGATAGCTGATCGATTTGACGAACGGCAGCATCAGGTCGGCACGCGCCGGCAAGCCCATCGACAGGCCGCTGCGCACCCACGCCATGAACAGGTCGAACACGCGCACGTTGCTCGCTTCAGACACGCTGAAGGCGAGATACACCGCCGCGAACAGTCCGATCACCGACTGCCAGAAATACTTTTCGCGCGACGACATCCCGCGCGGGTCCTTGTAGACCACCTTGCGGTAGTCGTCGACCCAGCCGATCACGCCGAAGCCGAAGGTGACCAGCATCACGATCCAGATGAAGCGATTGGTCAGATCGGCCCACAGCAACGTCGACACCGCGATACCCAGCAGAATCAGTACGCCACCCATGGTCGGCGTACCGGATTTGACGAGGTGGGTTTGCGGGCCGTCTTTACGGACGGCCTGGCCGACCTTCATCGCGGTCAGCTTGCGGATTACCGCCGGGCCGCAGACGAGCCCGATCAGCAGCGCGGTGATGGTGGCCATCACCGCACGGAATGTCAGATAACTGAACACGCGCAAGAAGCTTGCGTCATTCTGCAGCCATTGCGCCAGCGCCAGTAGCATGCTTCGGTCCTTCTATTTCAGTGTGCGGCGGGCGCACTGCCCGCTGCGTTGGGTTGTGGACTCGTTACGGCGTCCACCACGCGCTCCATTTGCATGAAACGCGAGCCTTTCACGAGAAGCGTTGCAGCGGAGCCGAAAGCGGCTTGCTGCAATTGCGCGACCAGCGTGCCGACATCGGCCACGTGATGCGCGCCGGTGCCGTACGCGGTGCAGGCGTCGCGCGAGGCGTCGCCCATCGCGTACAGCGCATCGATACCGCGTTCCTTTGCGTACGCTCCGATTTCGCGATGAAACGCCGGGCCGTTGTCGCCGACTTCGCCCATGTCGCCCATTACCAGCACACGCGGCGATTCGCGCGACGCAAGCACGTCGATCGCCGCACGCATCGAGTCGGGATTCGCGTTGTAGGTGTCGTCGATCACGGTTGCGCCGGCTAGCGTGCCGAGCACTGCGCGCTTGACCTGCAAACGGCCTTTCACGGCGCCGAAAGATTCGAGGCCACGCTTGATCGCGTCGAGCGACACGCCTGCGGCAAGCGCGGCCGACGTCGCGGCCAGCGCGTTGTGCGCGTTGTGGGCGCCGAGTACCTGCAGCGTGACGTCGATGTGGCCTTCCGGCGTGTCGATGCTCAACACGTTGTCTTCGAACGTGCCCGTTACAGCGGCTTCAGTCGTGCGCCCGGCGTTGTTCAAAGCGAAGTCGACAATGCGGTTGCCGGTCGCCGCGACGCGCCAGATGCTCGCGTAATCATCGTCGGCGGGGAACACAGCGACCCCTTCCGGCGTCAGCGCGTGAATCACGCTCGCATGTTCGAGCGCGACGGCTTCAACCGTCGCCATGAATTCCTGATGCTCGCGCTGCGCGTTGTTCACCACCGCGACCGTCGGCTCGGCGATCTTCGCGAGCAGCGAGGTCTCGCCCGGGTGGTTCATGCCGAGTTCGACCACCGCCAGTTGATGCGCGGCGTGCAGACGGAACAGCGTCAACGGCAAGCCGATATCGTTGTTGAAGTTGCCGGCGGTCGCGAGGCGTGCATCCGCGCCAACCGCGGCGGCGAAAATCGACGCGATCATTTCCTTGACCGTCGTCTTCCCATTGCTGCCGGTCACGGCAACGAGGGGCAGGTTGAATTTCTGCCGCCAGCCGCGTGCCAGCGCGCCGAGCGCGACACGCGTATCGGCTACGCGCAACGCCGGCACATGCCAATTGTCAGGCGCGCGCGTCAGTAGCACGGCCGTCACGTTGCGCGACGCGACTTCCGGCAGGAAATCGTGCGCGTCGAAACGCTCACCTTTGATCGCGACGAACAGGTCGCCCGGACCCGCGCTGCGGCTATCGGTCGAAACGCGTTCGAACGCGACGCTTTCGGCGCCCAGCACGGTTGCGCCAGGAATCAGCGCGGCGGCTTCACGCAGCGAGAACATGCTCATTCGCCACCTCCGCGTGCGTGCGTCGCTCGTGCGGCGAGCGCGAGGCGAGCGTGATCCTGATCGGAGAAAGCGCGTTTCTTACCCATGATTTCCTGTGTTGCTTCGTGCCCCTTGCCGGCCAGCACGACGACGTCTTCACGCGCGGCGCCGCGGATCGCCTGCAGGATCGCGCTTGCGCGGTCCTCGATGCGGCGCACCTTCGACGCGTCTTGCATGCCCGCTGCAATCTGCTCGATGATCGATTGCGGATCTTCGCTGCGCGGGTTGTCGCTGGTCACGACAACGCCGTCGGCGAGCCGCTCGGCGATCGCGCCCATCAGCGGACGCTTGGTCGCGTCGCGGTCGCCGCCGCAGCCGAACATGCAGATCAGTTCCCCACCGCGCGCGGCCGCCATCGGGCGCAACGCTTCCAGGGGTTTTTCCAGCGCGTCCGGCGTGTGCGCGTAATCGATCACGACGAGCGGCTCGTCGCTTTGCGCGCGGCCGCCGAGACGTTGCATGCGGCCGTTGACCGGCTCGAGCTTTGCCAGTTCGGCGAGCGCCGCATCGAAGGGCACGTCGACTGCAAGCAAAGCGCCGAGTACGCCGAGCAGATTGCTGACGTTGAAGGCGCCGAGCGTTTGCACTTCGACTTCGGCATTGCCCCAGTCCGACGTGGCCAGATGGAACGCGGTGCCGGTCGCGGTTGCGCGCACATTCGAGGCGAGCAGCAACGCGTCGGCCTCTGGCGCATCTTTGAGCGTTTCGTCGAGGCCGTAGGCGATCGTGCGGGCACGCCCCTTCGTGCTGGCAAGCAGGCGCCGACCAGCCGCATCGTCACGGTTGATCACCGCGGCGCGCAATTCCGGCCACGCGAACAGACGCGCTTTAGCGGCTTCGTAGGCTTCGAACGTGCCGTGATAATCGAGGTGGTCTTGCGTGAGATTCGTGAACACGGCGATGTCGAACGCCGTGCCGTTCACACGGCCTTGATGCAACGCGTGGGACGACACTTCCATCGCCACCGCTTCTGCGCCGGCGTCGCGCAACTGCGCGAGACTGCGTTGCAGTTGCGGCGCGTCAGGTGTCGTGAAACCGGTGTGCACGAGTTGACCCGGCAGACCGGTGCCAAGCGTACCGATGATTGCGCAGCGCTTGCCGAGCGCTGTCAGCGCCGCGGAAATCCATTGGCTGCACGACGTCTTGCCGTTGGTGCCCGTGATGCCGACGGTCAGCATGCCGTCGCTCGGATCCTTATACCAGGCGCTCGCGATCGAACCGGCGAGTTCGTTCAGCGCCGGCACGGCCAGCGTGTTGGACGGATCGATCGGGTCCGTAAAGCCTTCGGGCTGAACCAGCACGGCTGCTGCGCCGCGCTCGATCGCGTTGCCGATAAACGGGCGGTTGTCCGCGCCATCGACCGCATAGGCGAAAAAAGCGTCGCCCGCTGCGACCGTGCGCGTGTCTGCGTGCAGATGCGCGCCTGGCTGCACGCGCGCGTGCAGCCAGTTGAGTGCGTCGGCGATCTGCCGGTGCGCTGGATGCTTCTTGCGCAGCGCGCTCATCGCACAACTCCGGGATGCGTTTTGGTGTTGGCGGAAATCGTCATCTTCTTCGCCCCGCCGCTGGTGGCGAGTTTCTTCACCGCGGCGGGTGTGGCCGGCGTGGCCGGCGCAACAGGCGCCGAATCGTCCGACACGACCATCTGTTTGACCGGCATATCCGGCGGCACATTCAGCGAGCGCAGCGTGTCGCCGACGATCGCCGAGAACACCGGACCGGACACCTGGCCGCCGAAGTGGCTGCCCGCCGTCGGCTCGTCGACCGACACGGCGACGACGATACGCGGATTCGGCATTGGCGCCATGCCGACGAACGAGGCGCGGTACTTGGAGTGGTCGTAGCCATGAGCGCCGTGCTTATACGCAGTACCGCTCTTGCCGCCGACGCGATAGCCCGGCACCGCCGCGTCCGGCGACGTGCCGCCCGGCGCCGTCACGGTTTCGAGCATCGCACGTACTTCGCGGGCGGTGGTGGGCGAGAAAATTTGCGGCCCCGTGGCCGGTTGATCGCCACCGGGCGTATGGAAAATCGACACCGGCATGATCTGGCCGTCGTGCGCGATCGCGGTGTACGCACGTCCCAACTGGAATAGCGACACCGACAGGCCATAGCCGTACGACATGGTCGCCTGCTCGATGCGGCGCCAGCTCTTCCACGGACGCAGGCGGCCCGCCGCCGCGCCCGGGAAACCGACCTTCGGCGCCTGGCCGAGACCGATGCTGGTATACATATTCCACATCTCTTCGGGCTTGAGCTGCATGGCGATCTTCGTCGCGCCGATGTTGCTCGACTTCTGGATCACGCCGCCCACCGTCAGCACGCCGAACGCGCTGTCGTCGGTAATCGGCGCACCGTCGAGCACGAAACGGCCGCCGCCTGTATCAACCAGTGTAGTCGGCGTCACGCGGTGCAGATCGAGTGCCAGCGAGACCGTGAACGGTTTCATGATCGAGCCCGGCTCGAAGGTGTCCGTCAGGATGCGGTTGCGTAGTTGATCGCCGGTCAGGTGCGAACGGTCGTTCGGGTTGTAGGTGGGGTAATTGACGAGCGCCAGCACTTCACCGGTACGCACGTCGATCACCATCGCCGCGCCTGCTTTTGCCTTGAATTTCTCGACGGCCGCTTTCAGGTTCGTGTACGCGATGTACTGGATCTTGCTGTCGATCGAGAGATCGACGTCCTGACCGTTATGCGGCACGACCTGTTCGTCCACGTCTTCGATAATGTGGCCCATGCGGTCTTTGATCACACGGCGGCTGCCCGACATGCCGGCGAGCAGCTTCTGGTCGCCGAGTTCGACGCCTTCCTGGCCTTCGTCTTCCACATTGGTGAAGCCGATCAGGTGAGCCGTGATCTCGCCTTCCGGATAGAAACGCTTGTACTCGTCGCGTTCGTAAATGCCGGGAATATCCAGCGCGGCGACTTTCTCGGCGACATCGACCGGCACCTGGCGCTTCACGTAGACAAAGTTCTTGTCCTCCGACAGTTTCGCGCGCAACTCCTTGTTCGTCATGCCGAGCAGCTTGCCGAGCTGGTTCAGCTTGTCGGCGCCGAGATCATCCGGCACCGAGTCTGGAATCGCCCAGACCGCGCGCACCGGCAGACTCGTGGCGAGCACGAGACCGTTGCGGTCGAGGATCTTGCCGCGCGTGGCCGGCAACTCGAGACGGCGCTGATAGCGGATCTCGCCTTGCTTCTGATAGAAAGCGTTGCCGGGCCCTTGAATCCAGAAGGCGCGCCCGGCCAACGCGACAAACGCCATGAACAGCATGAACACGACGAGTTTCGAGCGCCACATGGGCAGACGCACCGACAGAATCGGGTTCGCCGAAAAGGCGACGCTTTTGCGAGTCGACGATTTTTTCATCGCACGCCTCCGCGACGGGTCGCAGCCGGCGCCGAGGCCGGCCCGGACGTCGGAATCGGCGCATCCTCAGCCTTGGCGGCGCCCGGGTCGAGCGTCAGGTACTGGGTGCGTCCGGTCGTAACCGATTGCATCTTTAGGGAATCAGTGGCGATCTGCTCGATGCGCGACGTCTTCGACAACGCGCTCTGCTGATATTGAAGCTGTGAGTAATCCTGCTGCAGCTGGCGCTCCTGCGATTGCGCCCGCTGCAACTGGATAAAGATCTGACGCTGCTGATTGGTAGCGTTGACGACAGACAAAGCGCAGCCCATCACAATCATCAGCAGGAAGATATTGAGGCGACTCATGGTGCGATCCGCTCCGCCACACGCATCACGGCAGAACGGGCGCGCGGGTTCGCGGCGACTTCAGCGTCGCTTGCGAACACGCGGCCGATGATTTTGAGCGGAGGGCTCGGCAGATCGACGGCACGAATCGGCAGACGGCGATCCACAGCAGGCGTACTGGCGTGCGCCTGCATGAATCGCTTGACGATCCGGTCCTCGAGCGAATGAAAGCTGATGACCACCAGCCGCCCCCCTTGCTCCAACAGCGACAACGCTGCTTCTAAAACGACTTGCAGCTCCGCAAGCTCTTGATTGATGTGAATCCGTATAGCTTGAAAGGTGCGGGTTGCCGGATCCTTGCCCTTCTCACGGGTTTTGACGACGTTAGCCACGATTTGGGCAAGCTCGCCCGTGCTGACGAGAGGCCCAAGACGGTCGGACTCTGCCCGGCGAGCAACAAGCGCCTTTGCAATCTGAAAAGCAAACCGTTCTTCCCCATAATCTCGTATCACCTCCGTCAGTTCCTGCACCGTGGCCCGCGCCAGCCAGTCAGCCGCGGACTCGCCGCGCGTCGGGTCCATCCGCATGTCGAGCGGGCCATCGGCGCGGAAACTGAAACCCCGCTCCGGATCGTCGACTTGCGGCGACGACACGCCCAGATCCAGCAAAACGCCCGACACCCGCCCTACTCCGCGCTCCGCAATCGCGGTGCGCAGTGAAGCAAAACTCTCATGCACGATGCCAAAGCGCGGATCGGCAATCTGCTGTGCCGTGGCGATGGCAAGCGGGTCTTTGTCGAACGCGATCAGACGCCCCGACTCGCCCAGCTTCTCCAGCACCAGCCGGCTATGCCCACCGCGCCCGAACGTACCGTCCACATAAACGCCGTCCGCGCGCGTGACCAACGCCTCGACCGCCTCTTCCAGCAGCACCGTGCGATGCTGCAATTCGTTTCTCATCGCAGGTGCCATATATGTAATCCGCGATCAGAACGTGAAATTCTTTAACGCTTCGGGCATGCCCTCGGCGATCGCTGCCTGTTCCTTTGCTGCGTAAATCTGTGCGTCCCACAATTCAAAGTGACGGCCCATGCCGAGCAGGTTCACTTCTTTTTCCAGCGAGCCGGCCGCGCGCAATTCGGGCGACACCAGCACGCGGCCGGCGCCGTCCATATCGACGTCCATTGCATTGCCGAGAAAGATGCGTTTCCACCAGGCTGCGTTCATAGGCAGCTTGTCGACCTTGTCGCGGAAGATTTCCCACTCCGGGCGCGGAAAGAGCAACAGGCAGCCGTCCGGGTGCTTGGTGATCGTCACCCGGCCCTCTGCCTGTGTTTGCAGCGCATCCCGATAGCGAGAGGGAATTGACATCCGCCCTTTCGCATCGAGCGTCAGCGCCGACGCCCCTTGGAACACTTCGCTCTCCCTTGTCGACCGGAGTTAGCGCTTTAGCGCTTACTCCGGTCCCATGCAGTCCACTGCGGTCGACCGGAGTTAGCGCTTTAGCGCTTACTCCGGTCCCATGCAGTCCACTGCGGTCGACCGGAGTTGGCGCTTCAGCGCTGTACTCCGCCCCCATGCAACTTAGTTGCTCGCGGCGCTTTTCCGCCGGCTGCCCGATTCGTGAAAATCTACCCCAAACCGCCCGTGAGATCACACAAAAATACACTTTCTCACACTGTCTCCCACTTTAGAGGAACGCTAAACAGGGGTCAAGGGAGATACGCGCTTTTCGAGCGAATTTTGTTTGCTAGAACAAGGACTTAGCGCCACTCTTTCATGTCAGACATAAAACGGAAAACCGTTATAAATGAATGAGCTAGTGAACCTTGTGAAGGTGATACGTGAAAAGTGCGAGGGAAAGGCGCGGAATGTAAGAGATCGTGAAGCGGGATCGGGAGGTGTTTGCTGGCGTTCCGGGTAATTCGAGCGGACGGCGTGCGAGGCGCCGTCCCACTTTGAGATGATAAGTGAGCCGGGGGCTCGAACTTATATGTAGTACGCGGTGCGCGTCATGACCTTCGACACCGCGCGCATCAGTGCACGAGCAGGGAACGGCAACTCGATACCGCCTGCGTCCATGGCGGACTTGCCATGCTCGGCTTCGTCCACACGCATCTGTTCGACGATCGCCCGCGACTCGCGGTCTGCCACGGGCAATTGATCCAGATGGCTGTCCAGATGCTGTTCGACCTGGCGTTCGGTTTCGGCCATGAAACCGAGACTCACCCGATCACCCAGGCGACCTGCCGCGAGGCCGATTGCCAACGCGCCGGTGTACCAGAGCGGGTTCAGCAGGCTTGGACGGGAATCGAGCGCTTCGAGGCGTTTGGCGGTCCACGCCAGATGATCCTCTTCTTCCATGGCAGCATGATTAAACACCGCCTGCAAGGACGGCGACCTTGTAGCGAGTTTCTGCGCCTGATAAAGCGCCTGAGCGCACACCTCGCCGACATGGTTGACACGCATCAAGCCGGCTGAGTGCACGCGTTCCGCCGGGGTAAGCTCGACCAGCTCCGCCGTCGATTCTTGCGGAACTGGCAACGGACGACTCATCCGCGACACGCCGGTCATTGAGCGTAAACCCCGATCAAACTCGCTAATCAACTCGTCCAGAAACATTCAGCACTCCCTGATTCGACAACTGCCCGGTTGCGCCGACAGGTCCGCGCGACAAGGCTTTGCTGGGCAAAACCGGATTCGCGAAGACCTTGAATTCAAACGATTCCGGGGGCCAATTTCTGATTTTAGACCATGTTGCGTAAACGAAACAGGAGCCGTCCTGCCCATCTCCTTTTTCTTTGTGCCATGTATGCCTTTTGTTACATTACGTGCAACTTCTCGCGAAGTTGGACAAGCAAGGCCTCAACGCTAGACAAATATTCGCCTTGTACAAAAGATTCGTAATCCTTGGAGATCATTCGATGAAAAAGTCGCTTCTCGCTCTCGCAGCACTGGGCGCATTCGCAGGCGTCGCACATGCTCAGAGCAGCGTGACCCTGTACGGTATCATTGACGAAGGCTTCAACATCAACACCAACTCGGGTGGCAAGCACCTGTACAACCTGTCCAGCGGCGTTCTGCAAGGCTCGCGTTTCGGCCTGCGTGGCACGGAAGATCTGGGCGGCGGTCTGAAGGCAATCTTCGTGTTGGAAAACGGCTTTGACGTGAACAACGGCAAGCTGGGTCAAGGCGGCCTGATGTTCGGTCGTCAAGCTTACGTCGGCCTGTCGAGCCAATTCGGTACGGTCACGCTGGGTCGTCAATACGACTCCGTGGTTGACTACGTTGGTCCGCTGGAAGCAGGCGACCAGTGGGGCGGCTACATCGCTGCTCACCCGGGCGACATCGACAACTTCAACAACGCATACCGCACGAACAACACGGTCAAGTACACGAGCGCAAACTACGGTGGCCTGACGTTCGGCGGCACGTACAGCTTCGGCGGCCAAGCTGGCAACATTACCGGCAACCAGATCTGGTCGTTGGGTGCTGGCTACAACAACGGTCCGTTGGTCTTGGGCGTTGGTTACTTGAACGCACGCACGCCGGCAGCAGCGGGCGGCCTGTTCAATACTGGCAGCACGGCCTCGACGAACACCGGCACTGCTCTGTCGAACTACGCAGTGCAGTCGCCCGTCTACGCTGGCTTTGCTTCGGCTAACACGTACCAGGTGATCGGTGCAGGCGGCGCATACACGTTCGGCGCAGCAACGATCGGTGCGACGTACTCCAACATCCGCTTTGCCAACCTCGGCGCGGCGTTCGCATCGCCGTTCAAGGGCCAATCGGTTACGTTCAACAATGCAGAACTCAACTTCAAGTATCAGTTGACCCCAGCATTGCTGATCGGCGCTGCATATGACTATACCCGCGGCGCGGAAATCACTGGGTTCTCGCGTGCGCAGTACCACCAAGGCGCAGTCGGGGTGGACTACTTCCTGTCGAAGCGTACCGATGTGTACGTGACGGGTGTGTACCAGCACGCTCTGGGCGAAACGCTGACCGCACAAGGTGGCATTACCCCCGCAACGGCAGGCATCAACGGTCTGTCGGGCTCGTCGAACCAGAACCAGTTCACGGCTCGCGTTGGTATCCGTCACAAGTTCTAATAAGTCGTAATAAAGCAGTCTGCCTCAAAGGCGCCTTCGGGCGCCTTTTTTTATGGTTGCGTGCATCGCAGGCGTTTGCCGGCCTTGGGTTTGTTGCATGGAGCACGATGGCTCAGAAAGTGAAAGGCCCGGCAGACTTCCGTCTGCCAGGCCTTTCCACCTTTCCTTTTCCTAGCCCAGACTTGTTGTGGAGACGCCGGTCTGTTCAGAGCGGTGTGAATTCCATCTACTTAGCCGCGCTTAAGCCCGGCCGTCGCGCAACTCGCGACGCAGGATCTTACCGACATTGCTCTTGGGCAATTCAGTCCGGAATTCGACGATCTTCGGCCGCTTGTAGCCAGTCAACTGCGTTTTGCAGTAAGCGAAAATGTCCGCATCTGTCAGGGCCTGGTCTTTCTTCACAATGAACAGCTTCACCGCTTCGCCCGAGTGCTGATCCGGCACGCCAACCGCGGCGACTTCGAATACGCCAGGCATTTTGGCCACAACATCTTCGATTTCATTCGGATAGACGTTGAAGCCGGAGACCAGAATCATGTCCTTCTTCCGGTCGACGATCTTGACGAAGCCCTTTTCGTTCATCAAGCCGACATCGCCTGATTTGAAGAAGCCGTCGGGCGTCATGACCTTGGCCGTTTCGTCCGGGCGGTTCCAGTAGCCCGCCATCACCTGCGGGCCGCGGATGCAGATTTCGCCCGGCTGGCCAAGCGGTACCTCGTTGCCTTCGTCGTCGCGAATCGAGATTTCCGTCGACGGCAACGGCAAACCGATCGTGCCGCTATATTCCGTAACGGTAACCGGATTGCAGGTGACGCACGGCGACGTCTCCGACAGACCATAGCCCTCAATGATCGGCGTATGCGTCTGCTCGAACCAGCGCTTGGCGACAGCTTCCTGGACCGCCATACCGCCACCATTGGCTGCGATCAGCTTCGAAAAATCGAGCTTATGGAAGTCCGGGCTGTTGAGCATTGCGTTGTACAGCGTGTTGACGGCGGGAATCGTCGTGATCGGGTAACCTTCCAGCGCCTTGATCATGCCCGGGATGTCGCGTGGATTCGGGATCAGCACGCCGAGGCCGCCGGTGCGGATCGTCAGCAGTCCGCAGACCGTCAGCGCGAAGACGTGATAGAGCGGCAGCGCGACCACGGTGATGAACTGATCGATGTCCGTACGGTTAGCACGAACCGGATCGAGCCAGATTTCCGACTGCAGCACGTTGGCGATCAGGTTCCGATGCAGGAGCGTCGCACCCTTGGCCACGCCGGTCGTGCCGCCCGTGTACTGGAGAAACGCGACGTCGTCCGGTCCTTGCTGAACCGGCTTGAAATTCTGATGGCCGCCCTCGGCGATCGCCGCGTTGAATTTGACGTGACCGGGCAGGCTCCATGCCGGCACCATCTTCTTCACCCGACGCACGACGAAGTTCACCAGCGCGCCCTTCACGCCCATCAGGTCACCCATTGCAGCGACGACGATGTGCTTGATCGACGTATTGCGCACGATCGCCTGCAGCGTAACGGCGAAGTTTTCGAGCAGAATGATCGCTTCCGCGCCGCTGTCCTTGAGCTGATGCTCGAGCTCGCGTGGGGTGTAAAGCGGATTCACGTTCACCACCACGTAGCCCGCGCGCAAGATCGCCGCGATCGCGACGGGATATTGGAGCACGTTCGGCATCATGATCGCGACGCGCGCACCGCGCGCCAGGCCCTTCGACTGAAACCACGCGGCCAGCTTGCGCGAAAGCGCGTCGAGTTCGCCGTAGCTGATCTCCTTGCCCATGCACACGAACGCCGGTTTGGCGCGGTGCTCGCGGAACGCTTCTTCGAGCAGTTCGGCGACGGACGAATAGCGAGTCGGGTCAATCTCTGCGGGAACGCCGGGTGGATAAGATTTCAGCCAGATTTTGTCCATGCAGCGTCTCCTCCTTTATTTTCGAATGGTCGTGCTAAAAACGCATCGTAGCATGGGCACCCCTTTACTATTCGCGAAAAGCGGCCGGGTTAGACTGCAGCCTCGAACCCGTTGCGGGTCGCTTTTGGCTGATTTTTGAGCATATTTTTTCAGGCACGTTCGACTTCGACGAGACAGTCGTAAAACGTTGCTGATCCGCCCAGATCGGTGAGCGCCTGGCTGGTGACCTGATTGGCATTGCGGCCGTCGGGTGCGAGCTTCTTCCACCAGATCGACAGGCCGACCACGAGCCCTTCACGGGTCTTCGCGGTGACACGGGCGCGCGCCTGCATCGCGCCGCGATCGTTGAATATGCGCACCTGATCGCCGTCCGCGATGTTGCGCCGTTGCGCGTCGGCTGGGTGGATGTCGAGGTGTGGCTCGCCCTCCGTCGAACGCAGGCTTTCGATGTTCACGAAGGTGCTGTTCAGGAAATTACGGGCAGGCGGCGAGATCATTGCAAGCGGATAACGGGCGGCAAGCGCGGGGGCACCATCCGCGGATTCGTAAGACGGCAGATAGTCCGGTAGCGGATCGAGCCCTTGCTGCGCGAGGCGCTCGCTGAAAAATTCGCATTTGCCCGACGGCGTGCGAAAATCGCCCTCGGCAAAGGGCGCGTCTGGCAGGTTCAGCGCCGCCCAGCCGGTTTCCTTGAGCGACTCCCAGCTGACGCCTTCGAGCGTTTTGTCTTTCCAGCGGAACGCCGACTCCGCAATAGCGTCGTCACTCTCGTAAAGCGCCGGCTCTTGGAGGCCCATGCGGCGCGCCAAGCCGCGAAAGATCTCGGTGTTTGGGCGTGCATCGCCGAGCGGCGCTATCGCGGGCAAGTTGGCCATCACGTGCGTATGCCCGTACGACTTGTGGACGTCGAGATGCTCGAGCTGCGTCGTCGCGGGGAGCAGGAGATCGGCGTAGTCGGCGGTGTCGGTCTGGAAATGCTCGAGCACGATCGTGAAAAGATCCTCGCGAGCAAAACCTGCGGCGACTTGCTCCGAGTCGGGCGCAACCGCGACCGGATTCGAGTTGTAGACCACGATCGCTTCAATTTTCGGGCCGAATGTAGCGTCGCCCGGATGCAGCAATGCGTTGCCAATTTCGTTCATGTTGATCACGCGCGATGCCTTGGCCGGCCAGCCCGGCATCAGGTCCGGACGCTGCAATGCATGCGAGTCCACGGGCGCCCATCCGCCCGAGGACAGCAGAACACCGCCCGCCCGCTCTCGCCATGCACCGGTCAGCGACGGCAGACAGGCAATTGCACGCACGGCATTGCCGCCGCCGCGCACCCGTTGCAGACCATAGTTCATCCTGATCGCGGCCTTTTTCGTGCTGCCGTAGAGACGCGCAAGATCGACGATCACCTGCTCGTCGATCCCGCAAATTTGCGCGGCACGCGAGGGCGGATAGGTAAGCGCGCGCGACTTGAGTTCTTCGAAGCCCAGCGTATGAGCAGCGATATAGGCGTGATCGAGCAGGTTTTCCGCAATCAACACGTTGATCATGCCAAGCGCTAAAGCACCGTCGGTTCCAGGCTTCAGCGCAACGTGCTGATGGCACTTTTCCGCCGTCAGCGAGCGGTACGGATCGATCGCGATCAACCGTGCGCCGTGGCGCTTGGCTTCCTGGGCTCGCGTCCAGAAGTGTAGGTTCGACGCGATGGGGTTCGATCCCCAGATCAGGATGACCTCGCTCTCGGCGAAAAACTCAGTGAGCATACCGACGCTGGCACCGTAGGTGTATTTAAGCCCCGCTGCACCGGCTGCCGCACAAATCGTGCGGTCCAGTTGGGATGCTCCGAGTTTGTGAAAGAACCGCTGCGCAATACTGTCGCCCTGAACCAGCCCCATCGTGCCGGCGTAGCTGTATGGCACGATGGCTTCTGGCGCTCGGTTCGCGATCTCTGACAAGTGGGCTGCGGCTAGTTCGAACGCCTCATCCCAACTGATCGGCTCAAAGCGGCCCTCGCCTTTGCGGCCGACTCGCTTCATCGGCGTCGTTAGCCGATTCGGATGATGCACCCGCTCGGCATAGCGGCTGACTTTGGTACACAGCGCACCTTGCGTCGGAGGATGATCGGGATCGCCGACAACTTTCACTGCCCGTCCGTCTTCGACGACCACCCGCATCGCACAGGTGTCGGGGCAATCGTGCGGGCACACCGCGCGGGCGAATTCAGTCGGAGCATTCATTAGTGATCCGTCCAGGAGAGCGGTAAGCGGTAAGGCGACCTTGGATTTTATTACGTCCACTGGCCGTTGGCCCGTGCAGTGCCGCCAAAAATGCCTTCGGCGTAGAATCAGGGATCAACGTGCCCGGGCGGTATAGCCCCGAGCGATTCCACGCAAAGCAAAGCACAAGCGCTCTATCATGAAACTTATCCCAGAAATCCAGGCCGCCCACGGCGAAATCCAGACCTTCCGACGAACCATTCATGCGCACCCCGAACTGCGCTACGAGGAAACTGCGACAGCGGAGCTGGTTGCCAGGACACTTGAGTCCTGGGGCATCGAAACTCATCGCGGATTGGGTAAAACAGGCGTAGTTGGTATTCTGAAGCGCGGCAACGGATCACGCTCGATCGGACTGCGCGCCGACATGGATGCGCTGCCGATTCAGGAACTCAATACCTTTGGTCATCGCTCGCAGAACGACGGCAAAATGCACGCGTGCGGCCATGACGGACATACCGCGATGCTGCTTGGCGCGGCGCGGCATCTGGTCAAGCACGGTGATTTTGACGGCACGATCGTCTTCATCTTTCAACCGGCAGAAGAAGGTGGCGCCGGCGCACAGGCAATGATCGATGACGGTCTGTTCGCGAAATTTCCGGTCGATGCTGTTTTTGGAATACACAACTGGCCGGGGATGCCGGCAGGCCACTTCGGTGTGACCGAAGGCCCGATCATGGCGTCCAGCAACGAGTTTCGCATTGAAATCAAGGGCGTGGGTTCGCATGCGGCACTGCCGCACAACGGGCACGACCCCGTTTTTACAGCGGTGCAGATCGCGAACGGATTGCAGAGCATCATCACGCGAAACAAGAAGCCGCTCGATACGGCGGTACTGTCGATCACCCAGATCCACGCCGGCGACGCGCTCAATGTTGTCCCGAACGATGCGTGGCTGGCAGGCACCGTGCGGACTTTTACCACCGAAACGCTCGATCTGATCGAAGCACGCATGCGCAAGATCGCAGAGAGCACGGCCGAGGCTTACGATTGCTCGGTCAATATCCAATTCCATCGCAACTATCCGCCGACGGTCAACAGTAGCGAAGAAACTCGCTTCGCTGCAGCGGTCATGAAGGAAATTGTCGGTTCCGAAAATGTCGACGACGCGGTCGAGCCGACAATGGGGGCCGAGGACTTCTCGTTCATGCTGCTGGCGAAACCGGGCTGCTACGCGTTTCTCGGCAATGGAGACGGCGCCCATCGGGACTCGGGGCACGGTGCCGGACCTTGCATGCTGCATAACGCGAGTTATGACTTCAACGACGAATTGTTGCCGATCGGCTCGACGTATTGGGTTCGGCTGGCACAACGATTCCTGGCACAGGAAAAATAACGCTGTCGATGGGGACTGGCCGACGGCTTATGCCGTGGCCACCCGCTGCACCTTCGCGTATGTCGCTTGCTTCGCTGCTGGTGTGTAAGTTCTCGGACGCAGCTGTTGGGAATTAACGGGGTTTCGTGAAGGCGTGCAGGATAGGCACACTTCCCGGAAGAGAGGATGTTGAGGCCGTATTGAGGGGTATTTCCGGGGTGCGTAAACGCAGAAACCCCACCTTTGTGGGGTGGGGTTTCTGATGCTGCTAGGGAGCCTGACGATTACCTACTTTCACACGGGAATCCGCACTATCATCGGCGTGGAGTCGTTTCACGGTCCTGTTCGGGATGGGAAGGGGTGGGACCGACTCGCTATGGTCATCAGGCATGACTTGT
>Ga0209015_10036_pt1 | contig 81159 bp, 70 predicted proteins | sample EPASupsiteSAE300_FD_187264 | JGI IMG/M metagenome (GOLD analysis project Ga0209015, IMG submission 187264) | Bioremediated contaminated groundwater from EPA Superfund site, New Mexico - Sample SAE3-00 (SPAdes) (version 2) | ecosystem: Environmental > Aquatic > Deep subsurface > Groundwater >...
GCGATAGCCCTTGAGGCGGTCTTTCGAGGCGTCCTGCCACGGCTCGCCGTTGATGTAGCCGATCCTCCGATGTCCCGCCTGCAGCAGATAGTCGGTCGCCAGATGGCCGCCCGCGACTTCGGCGGGTACCACCGACGACACCGCGCTTTCGCTCGTATAGCAGTTAAGCAATACGGTGGGCACCTGCGAGAGCGCCGCGGGCAGCGTGACCTTGCGGGTGTAGACGGTCGCGTAGATCACACCGAATACGTGCGGGTTCGACAGCGTGGCGTCGAGCACCTGCTTTTCGATGTCGGCATTGCCGTGCGTCGAGTAGACGGCGAGCATCTTGCCGTTTGCATAGGCCACATCGCGCGCGCCGTCGATGTTGACGACCGGGTGGGGGCTGGTGGAAATCTCGTCGGCCAGATAGACGATCAGGTTGCGTTCGTCGTTCGAGGCCGACACCGGTTCGCGCAGCGAAAGCCGGTAGCCCAGGTCGTGCGCGGCCTTCAGCACCTTGTTGCGGGTGGTCTCGGAGAATTTTGCGCCGGTCGCGTTGTTCAGGACCAGCGAGACCGTGGATTGCGACACGCCGGTGAGCTTGGCGATGTCGGTCATGGTCGGACGGCGTTGAGTCGATTTTTTCATTGTGCGGGCCGCGTTGCAGCGGCGCAAAAACAGGGGCATGCCGGTGGCATTCGTGGTGCGACGGTACCACTAATAATATGCACGCAGCAACGCGCGCTAACCCGCCATTTGGGAGCTTCTAGCAGCACATGGACGGGTCAAATCAGACAAATTTATTACTAATAATATTGACCGATGTGCTTTGGCGTGCGATTCTCGGTCGCGCGAACCTTGACGGTTCGCCGGCTGCGCGCTGTGCGCGGCATGCCATAGGAGACATTGATGGGCGTTCGTACCGCCATCCGCCTGAGGGCCGGCCTTTTCTGACCATGCGCGACGTTTCCTTGAATCCGGTCCGGCCCTTCGGCCATGAACTCACCGAGCTCACGTGGCTCGACGACCCCGCGATCGCGCCGACGCTTGTCACGCTGACTTCAGGCGCCACACGCGTGGTGGTCGCGCCTGAAATCGGCGGCGCGCTGGCAGCTTATTACGAGTCGACGCCCGCAGGCCTGCTGCACTGGCTGCGGCCAGCCACGCAGGGAGCGTTCGACGAACGCGATCCGCTGCGCATGGCGAGCTTCCCGCTTTTTCCCTACTGCAACCGGATTCGCGACGCGCGCTTTCAGTTCGGCGGCGTCACGGTCGATCTGAACGGCAGTGACAAGCGTTTTGCGCACGCGCTGCACGGCAATGCGTGGCGGAGTCCCTGGCAGGTAGGGGCGAGCACGGAGCGCTCGGTGGAGTTGCACTTCGAACACGAGCCGGATTCGCAGCGGCCCGGTGACTGGCCGTTCCGTTATCGCGCGCGGCAACACATCGAGTTGATCGGCGGCGCGCTGCGTATCGCGATGTCCGCGCAGAATCTGAGTGAGCGGCCGATGCCGTTCGGCATGGGCCATCATCCGTACTATCCGCGCACTGCGCAGACACGTGTCTACGCCAATGTGCAAGGCATGTGGCACGCGGACGCGGACGTGCTGCCCACGCATCTCGGTCCGCACCCGGCGGTCGAGGCGCTGCGTCACGGCATGTCGCCGGATGCGTTCGCGCTCGACAACAACTTCGCCAACTGGTCGCGCGAGGCGACGATTGCGTGGCCCGACGAACACCGTCAATTGACGATGACCGCCGACGCGCCCTTCAATCATATGGTGGTGTTCGCGCCCGCCAACGATACGCAACTGTGCGTGGAACCGGTGACCAACACCACCGATTGTTTCAACGCGGTCGGCATGCGGGAGCACGTGGGCGGCTGCGTGATGCAGCCAGGCGAGGAGATTGCCGCGGCGCTGAACTGGACGCCGCGCAAGGGCTAGTTCGGAGCGGGGCTCACTCCACCCGCAACCGCGCCATGTACGGCAGGTGATCCGAGAGCCACGCGGTTTCCTGCGTCGGCTGGATCCATTCGACCGGTTGCATTCCACGCACGAACATCTTGTCGAGCGCGAGCGCTGGCGAGAAGGCCGGGAACGTGCGAGCGGATTCGCCGAGCAATGTGGCCACTTCCTGCAGACCGTGTTCGGCGAAGAGCGGTACGGAGTCGTTGCGCCAGTCGTTGAAGTCGCCGGCCAGCACCAGCGGACCGTCCGGTGCTTCTTTCGCGATCCAGTGCGCGATCCAGTTCATCTGCCGCAAGCGCGCCGAGCGCGTGAGCGCGAGATGCGCGCACAGCAGCGTGACCGAATGACCGCCGAAGGTGGCCCGCGCCACCAGCAGCCCGCGCCTTTCGAAGCGATGCGCGGAGATATCCCAGCGTCCGCCGAGATCGAGCGGATGCGGCGACAGGATTGCATTGCCATGCCGCCACGACGGTTTGAACACGTTCGGTCCAAGCGCGATTTCGAGTTCGGCCGCGCGTGCGATCTCAGTGGCCTGGCAATGCCAGACATCGCTTAACGGATCGGCGAGCGGCGAGCCGAAGCTGCTCGCCAGCATCGGCGAGGGCATGCGCCGCGCCATCGCTTCCTGTAAAAAATACGCGTCCGCGTGGGTCGACTGAACCCAGCGCTGCATGGCCTGCCACGCCTGAAAACCGAGCGGTGTGCGGCCTTTGTGCAGATTCCAGCTCACCGCAATGAAATCCTTGGGCGCTGCGCTCTCGCGGATCAATTCTTCTGGGTTTCGCATGCCGCGTTGTCCACGTGTTCTGTTGAGGCTTCGGTTGTTCGCTTGAGTTTGCTCGAGGTTGCCTGGACCTGCGCTGGTGCGACTGCTCCAGCGCAGGCTCGGGTCTAATCAGGACTGTTTGCAAGGCTCGCACGCACGCGATAGACCAGCTTCGGATCCTTGTCGACGATCGTCCAGGTGGCCCATTGGCCGGCCGGCACTGTCAGACCGGGATGGCTAGCGCTCACCTGACGCGGTTGCGGCGGCAGCTTGCAGCCGGTGTCGGTCTGCTGCGGCGTGTCTTCCTCGAACGTTTCCTGCGCGTCGATCGACAACGTGACCGCGCTCGCATCCGCCCGCAGCGGCGAGACCGTCAGCGTGCGCGCCAGATCGATGCTGCCGCCAGGCTGGTCTTTACAGCCGACGTTGTGCTGCACCACCTTGTGATGCGTGTCCGTGCGCGCCTGGCCGACGGTCGTAGTGCCGTCGAACGAATCGATCTGCTGGCCGTCGCGCATGACCTGCAGCTGCCATTGCACGACCTGCTGCGCCGACCCTTGCGCGTTGGCAAGCAGTGAGGTGCCGAACAGCGCGGCGGTCAGCACCGCGGCGATACTGGTTTTCCACATAAACAAAATCTCCGGTCACTGCATCCGGCAGGTTAGACAGAAGGCCATCTTACGCCTGATGCGCTGAACGCCTTTCTGACATTTCAAACAGGGCCGGGTTCAGCAATACAGTATTTCAGGTGGGGCGAGGTATCACCGAAAACAAGCCGTTGTTAGCAGCAGAGCCGCACGACTGCTGGCTTGCACACGAATATGTCATCGCTACACTGAAACTGGAACGGCGCCCATCAGGCGCCGCAGCAGCAAGGCCAGCCAGACGGGGTGAGCGATGACAACAGCCATGGTCAAACAGGAAATCGCCGTAGCATCTTTCAGCCAGGTGTACGACCTCGATCAGGTCGAGCACGCACTGAACGATCTCGGTGAAGGCGCGAACGAGGCACTGCGCGCCACATACGAAAAGATGCTGAAAACCGGCAATCTGCGCTTCTGCGTCAAGCCGAACCGGATGCCCTCGATCGACGATCTGATCGACGCGCTGCCCAACTTTTCAGCACCACTCGACGACATCCGCAAGCAGGTCGCCCTGTGTCTCGAGACCGAGGACCGTCTCGAACTCATGCCGATCCTGCTGCTGGGCGACCCGGGCATCGGCAAGACTCACTTTGCCAAGCAGTTGGCGCGCCTGCTCGGTACCGCCTACCAGTATGTTGGGATGAGTTCGTTGACGGCAGGGTGGATTTTGTCGGGTGCCTCGTCGCAATGGAAGAACGCCAAGCCGGGCAAGGTGTTCGATGCGCTCGTGAACGGCAGTTACGCGAACCCCGTAATCACGGTCGACGAAATCGACAAGGCCACCGGCGATTCGCAATACGATCCGCTCGGCGCGCTTTACGCGCTGCTGGAACACGACACGGCACAGGCTTTTATCGACGAATTCGCCGAGATCCCCATTAATGCCGGCCACGTGATCTGGATTGCGACGGCGAACGATGAGCGCTCGATCCCCGAGCCGATTCTGAACCGGATGAACGTGTACGAGATTCCGCCGCCGGATCACGACGGCGCGCGCCGTATCGCCCAATCGATCTATCACGAGATTCGCTCGGCGCATAACTGGGGGCTGCGCTTTCCGGAAACCCTCGGCGACGCCGCGCTCGATGCGCTGAAGCTGGCGTCGCCCCGTGAAATGCGGCGGGCGATTCTGAATGGCTTCGGCGCGGCGCGCATTGACGGGCGCGATGGAATTGAAGCCAGCGATATCAGGCTGGATTACGGAAATCGCCGAAAACCGATCGGTTTTTGAAGTTTTTTGCGCCGTTTTTGTGTGAAAACCCCCTTCAACGGGGTTTATTGAGGTTGCAAATCGGGTATCCATACCGAAAATAAGATGAATGCTTCGGCAATTGTTGCTAATTGCGAGGTGCGATTGCGTCGTGGCACATGCTGTTCGCGCCGCCGTCGTGCATCCGGCCCGCATGAAGAGTCGAGCGCGGCTGCCGTCGGCGGCGTACACTGATCCTGTCCGAAGCATGCGTTTTAGACCTGTTCGAGACCGAATGCCCGCAGTTCCGACTGCGGGCATTTGTGTCTGTGCAGCGTCGTGCAATTTTTCCAGACGGTTGCGGAAGGCCAGGAGCGTTCGACAGCGAGCGGTGTGCGGTTCTCGATAGCCGCACCCTGTCTTCATGGTTATCGGGTGAACGAGGCAGCGCGCGGCAAGGTTGGCCGCGTCAAGGGACATGGATCAGATCGAATGTGTAGTGATCGGCGCAGGCGTGATTGGCCTCGCCGTGGCGCGCGCTCTCGCGGCGCGCGGGCGCGAAGTAATCGTACTGGAAGCGGCCGAGGCGATCGGTGTGGGCACCAGTTCACGCAATAGCGAAGTGATTCACGCGGGGATCTACTACCCACGCGGCTCGCTAAAAGCGGCGCTCTGTGTGCGCGGCCGCGAGATGCTCTACGAATACTGCGCCGAGCACAACGTGCCGCATTCGCGCTGCGGCAAGCTGCTGGTGGCCACCTCGCGCAATCAGATTCCTCAGCTCGAAAGCATCATGGCGAAAGGCCGCGAGAACGGCGTGCTCGACCTGATGCGGATCAACGGCGATCAGGCGCAAGCGCTCGAACCCGCGCTCGAATGTGTGGAGGCGGTGTTTTCGCCGCAGACAGGCATCGTCGATAGTCATCAGTTGATGCTGGCGCTACAGGGCGACGCCGAGCGCGACGGCGCGGTGTGTGCGTTCCACGCGCCGGTCGAGGCGATCGAGGCGAGCAACGGCCGCTTCATCATCAAGGTGGGCGGCAGTGCGCCGACCACGATCAGCGCTGCCTGCGTGATCAACAGCGCCGGTTTGCAGGCGAACGCGCTGGCCCGCACGATTCGCGGCCTTGATGCACGCCATGTGCCGCCGCTTTATCTCGCGCGCGGCAACTACTTCAGCATCTCGGGGCGCGCACCGTTCAGCAGGCTGATTTATCCAATGCCGAACGAAGCCGGGCTCGGCGTGCATCTGACTATCGATCTGGGCGGCCAGGCGCGCTTCGGCCCGGACGTCGAATGGGTCGATGCGATCAATTACGACGTCGACCCGCATCGCGCGGATGCCTTTTACGCGGCGATTCGCGCGTACTGGCCCGCGCTTCCCGACCATGCGCTGCAGCCCGCTTATGCGGGAATTCGTCCGAAGCTTTCCGGCCCAGGCGAGCCCGCCGCCGATTTCGTGATTCAGGGGCCGGCCGCTCATGGCGTGCGCGGGCTCGTCAATCTGTTCGGTATCGAGTCACCGGGATTGACCGCCTCGCTGGCAATTGCGCAACGCGTTTGCGAATTGAGCGGGCGCGCCTAATCGTCGCACTTCGGGTTTTCACTCAGATTCTCACGCTCATGCGATTAACCGGCACCCCGCGCTCGATTTTCGGGCGCGGTGTCGTACCGATTCGCTTATCTCTATCATTTGGGTCGTCACGCGTAACGGCTTCATTGCTATCCTTGGGGACCGCTGTCACCAGAACGGCGATCAGTTCAATATAAATGGAGTGAGTCCCCCATGAAATCTTCCCGTCGTACGTTTTTGATCACCAGCATTGGCGTGGCATCGACTCTCGCGTTGTCGCGCCAGGCCTTCGCCGACGCACCGAAGGTTGCCGAAACCGATCCGACCGCTCAGGCGCTCGGCTATAAGGCGGACGCAAGCAAAGTCGACAAGGCGAAGTTCGCGAAGTATGCAGCCGGCCAGGATTGCGGCAACTGCAGCTTCTATCAAGGCAAGCCGACCGACCCGTACGCGGGCTGCCCGATGTTCGCGGGCAAGCAGGTCGCGAGCAAGGGTTGGTGCAGCGCATATAACAAGAAGGCCTGATTTCGTTTCAGCCGCGCGCACATTCAGTGGCGCGGCCAATGCGCTGCAACATGGCAGCGCCGGGCTACGGTCCGATCATCGAGGCGTCTGCCGCTCTGCGCGGCAGACGCCTTTTTCGTTGGTGAGCGATCTGCCGACCTTTGCGGTCAGGCGAATGAAGCGGCCCGACTGGGCCGATACGCCGCGAGCCTCCTCCTCGTCTAGCTGCGTGCCTGCATCAGCGGCGGCCGCCTGTCGAACCATGGCCGAGCCGTTTCGAGCTGCGCGGCTAGCCGCAACAGCGTTGCTTCACCGCCATTGCGTGCGGCGAACTGCACGCCGATAGGCAAGCCGCGCGCGTTCCAGTAGAGCGGCACCGACATCGCCGGTTGTCCGCTCAGATTGAACAGCTCCGTGCATCCCGCCCACGCGAATGCCTTGTTCGACGCTTCAGTCAACAGCTTCTTCATCAGCGGTTCGAGCGGCATGGCCGTGACGGCGCGCATCTGCATGCGTTCCGCGGAGGTAGGGTGCATTTCGCCGATCTTGATCGGCGCGCCCGCAAGCGTCGCACACAGAAGCACGTCGTAGCGGTTCAGCAAATCGGTAAGGCGTTCAGTGATACGGCGTTGTTCTTCCAGTGCGCTCGGCAGGCCACGTTCGCCAAGTTTGCGGCCGACATGCGCCATGGCCCATGTCGAGATCTCGAATTCGTCGCGCAGCGGCTTGCGGCCCGTGATGCGGTCGGCGTTCAGCACCATTTCTTCCGCCGTCACCGACCAGAGCATCAGGAACGCATGGCGGACTGCCGCGAAATCGATCCCGAGCGATACCGGCTCGATGTTGTGTCCCAGCGAACTGGCGAGTTGCGCGGCGTCTTCGAGCGCGGCGCGCGAGTCGGTGGACAGCGAAGGCGCCAGCATCGAATCGGTGACGTAGGCAATGTTCAGCGGCTTGCACGGCTCGCGGGTCGCGCCAAGGAAAGTGCCCGGCGCGCCGAGCGGTCTATCGGCGTTGCCCGCCAGCAGATCGAGCAGTAATGCGCTGTCACGCACGCTGCGCGATACCGCATGATCGACACCGAGTTCGCCGACCGGCGCGGTCGGTGCCGCGCGCGGCACCCGTCCGCGGGAAGGCTTGAGACCGAATAGTCCGCAACATGACGCGGGAATGCGGATCGAGCCGCCGCCGTCCGAGGCATGTGCAAGCGGCACAATGCCCGCGGCGACAGCCGCGGCCGCACCGCCGCTCGACCCCCCCGGCGTGTGGTCGAGACTCCATGGATTTCGGCACGGGCCGAACAGTTCGGGCTCCGTATAAGGCATCTGGCCGAGTTCCGAGGTACTGGTCTTGGCGAAAATATTGAGGCCCGCCGCCTTCGCCAGTGCGACGACCGGGGCGTCCTCGGTGGGGGTGAAGTGGCGATAGTGGCGGCTGCCCATCGACATGCGCAAGCCGGCCACCGCCGCACCCAGATCCTTGATCAGAAAGGGCACGCCCGCGAGCGCTGCCTGCGCGCTTTCACGGTCCGGATGATTCGCGCGTTCTGTTCTGCTCGCGTCATCGCGCGAGGCACGCTGACGCGCGGCGTCGTAGTCCTTCAGAACAATCGCATTGATCGCGGGATTGACGGCCTCCGTGCGGGAGATCGCGATGTCCAGCAATTCGCGAGCGCTTGCTTCGCGGCTTCGAACCAGTTCGGCGAGGCCGATGGCGTCATGGGCGAGATAGTCTGATTGCACGACGCTAGGGCCCTCTCTATTTTGAATGTCGAGTTTGCCGGTTGAAGCCTCGGACTACAAGCGGGCATTCCGACCCTGCCGTGAATTACAGGCGCTCGCCGAGGAAGGTCAGCGTGCGGCCATGCGCGAGCGCTGCGGCGTGCTGGTTATATGACGCGCGGTCCGAGCAGTTGAAGCCATGATCGGCGTTCGGATAGATGTTGAATTCCGCGTCGGTGCGCCCGGCGAAGCGTTCCTGAATCTGGCCGACGGCCGACAGCGGAATATGCGCATCGAGTTCGCCGTAGTGGAATTGCATCGGCACCTTGATCTTCGCTGCCTCTTCGAGCTTGTTCTGGATGCCGCCGCCGTAGTACGCAACCGCGCCGTCGAGCGAACCTTGCGCGGCCGCCAGATACGCGAGCTGGCCACCGAAGCAGAAGCCGATCGCCGCAATCTTGCCGGTCACTTCCGGCATGGCGCGCAAGGCCGCAGCCGCTGCGCCGATGTCGGCCACGGCCTGCTCGACGTTGGTCTTCTGCATCAGCTCGATGCCCTTCGTGCGATCCGCGCCGTCGTAGGTCAATTCGACGCGCGGCTGGACGCGCCAGAATACATCCGGTGCGAGCGCGACGTAGCCGTCTTGCGCGTATTGATCCGCGACCGAGCGAATATGGCTGTTCACGCCGAAAATTTCCTGGATGATGATGACGGCCGGTCCCTTGCCGCCTTTGGGCAGCGCCAGATAGCCGCCGAAACTATCGTTGCCGGCGGGAATGTCGATCCAGCGGGAAGTCGTGCTCATGTTGCTCTCCATTTACCAGTGCGTTGATGCGTGAGGTCGATCTGAATGAATGCCAGAGGCGTGAATGCCTTAAGCGGGCCGGTCAGTTTGCCATCAAAAGAAACGCCTTGCAGCGAGCCCGAGTGTGGCCCGGTGACGCTTGCAGCGCCATAGTGCGCTGCTGATCTCGTAAGGCGATTGAAACATTCTTGATAATTCATTTTCTCGCGCTCACATGCAATCCGTTGAGGCTGCGCTTGAGCGAGTCGATGAATAAGGTCGCGCCTTATCCGGTGCAAACGCCTTGACGCAGGAACTACGGCAAATCGCGAGCCGTGCGGAGAAAAGCGACTATCTGTCTCTATGGTCAGATCGAGGTGCGCCGCTTGGCCGGAAGCGGCGGCAAGGTCTCAGGGTCGCGGAACGGGTCCGGCGGCTCGCAGAGGAATGGCAGGCCGCGGTCACGCGGATCGCGGCCTTCGAAGCTTGATTCAAACTAGTTCACCGGCGTCTCCCAGCACACTGCGGAGCGCCTCGTTTTTAAGCACAAAGCCTATTCGAAACATTAACGGTTCAACACGCTAAAAGCTTTAGGGCGTGTTGTTAGACGAACGGCTCACCTGGCGGAAACCCGCATGGGCTGGTGCTTTCCAGCCTATCCTTCCGATTTGAATCGGCTCCTGGTGGATAAACGCTATTAGTGTTCATCCCACTTCCTCAAAAAAGTCCCACAATTTAATTTGTTGGCCTACACTTGCGCGCAAGTACGGTTTGCCGCCTGTCACAAACAGTCCGGTGAACGTGCTGGCCAAGTGCATGAACGATGCAACCGGCGTGGTCGTCCACGGGACTGAGCGACACGTGTAGGGAAGCGGGGGCACAGGGCGATTACGTTGTTTTTGGGACCGAAACTGGAGACTTACATGAACATCAAGATTCAAAAGCTGTTGCCGATCAGCGCCGCGGCCATGCTGTTTGCGTCGTTGGCAACCGGCGCGGTGGCGGACGAGGTCGTCAAGATCGGCCACGTTGCACCGTTGACCGGCGGCATCGCTCACCTGGGTAAAGACAACGAAAACGGCGCGCGTCTGGCAGTTGAGGAAATCAACGCCAAGGGCCTGACGATCGGCGGCCAGAAGATCACGCTGCAACTGGATGCACAAGACGACGCAGCTGACCCGCGTACGGCTACGCAAGTCGCGCAGAAGCTGGTTGACGATAAGGTCGTCGCAGTGGTCGGCCACCTGAACTCGGGCACCTCGATCCCGGCTTCGAAGATCTATAGCGATGCGGGCATCGTGCAGATCTCGCCGTCGGCGACGAACCCGGCCTACACGCAACAGGGCTTCAAGACGACGTACCGCGTCGTGGCGACCGATGCGCAACAAGGTCCGGCACTGGCTAACTACGCCGCCAAGACCATGAAGATGAAGAGCGTCGCGATCGTCGACGACTCGACCGCTTACGGCCAGGGTCTCGCCAACGAATTCGAAAAGACCGCCAAGTCGCTGGGCCTGAACGTGATGTCGCATGACGCGACGAACGACAAGGCTGTCGACTTCCGCGCGATTCTGACGAAGATCAAGGGCGAAAATCCGGACGCGATCATGTACGGCGGTATGGATGCAACCGGCGGCCCGTTCGCCAAGCAAGCCAAGCAACTCGGCCTGCGCGCGAAGGTTCTGGCTGGCGACGGCGTGTGTACCGACAAGCTGTCGGACCTGGCTGGCGACGCAACCGACAACATCGTCTGCTCGGAAGCCGGTATGGCGCTCGAGAAGATGGCTGGCGGCCCGGCGTTCCTCGCCAAGTATCAGAAGCGTTTCGGTCAGCCGATCCAGATCTACGCTCCGTTCACGTATGACGCTGTGTACATCATCGTCGACGCTATGAAGCGTGCGAACTCGACCGATCCGGCGAAGATCCTGGCAGCGATGCCGTCGACCGACTACAAGGGTGTGATCGGCGAAACCACGTTCGACTCGAAGGGCGACCTTCAACACGGCGTGATCTCGCTGTACAACTACAAGGCAGGCAAGAAGACGCTGCTCGACGTCGTCAAGATGTAAGAACCGCATGACCGGAGACAGCTTTGTGGGTCTTCGGTCAAGCAGTTAAAAGGCACGCGCGCCGCATGGCTCGCGTGCCTTTTCTTTTGGGGTGCGGGCTGCGAAGCTAGCAGCTTCGGGAACATTGTCTGGGAGAATGCCGTGACCACTGTGATCCATTCGATCGATAACAGCTGGCGCCGCTGGATTGCTGAAAATCTGCTGCTCGATGCGCCGCCGCCTGCTGTGCACGGTGCGCTGGTCGGGCATGGTTTCGATCCGGCCGAAGCCGCACACGAAATCGAGACCGCGCTCGCGAGTCCTTACTTCGAGGGTGCCGCGCGTTTGCGCAATCGTTTGCGCAAACGCGAATGGATATTGTCGGTGTACGGCGCGCTCAATCGCATGCGTGCCGGAAGCGGCGAGATCGAAAGGCGCGAGCGCTTATCGCGCAACGAATTCTTTGAGCAGTACTACTTTCAGAACCGGCCGGTGATCATCACCGGCGCTTTCGATTTCTGGCCGGCGCGCACGCAGTGGAGCTTCGATTACTTTCGCGAGCGCTGTGGGGATTGCGAAGTCGAAGTGCAGTTCGGGCGCGAGTCGGACGCGGATTATGAAATCAATCAGCCGAAGCTCAAGCGCATGATGCGTTTCGCCGATTATGCCGATCTCGTCGAGCGTAGCGGCCCGACTAACGATTTCTACATGACCGCCAATAACACCTCGCACAATCGCGCGGCACTCGCGGCGTTATGGTCCGATGTGCCGGTTATCGGCGAATATCTCGATGCCGGCTCGCCCGATACCGGCTTCTTCTGGATGGGGCCGGCTGGAACGAAGACGCCGTTTCACCATGATCTGACCAATAACTTCATGGCGCAGGTGATTGGCCGAAAACGGATCAAGCTGGTTCCGTTATCCGATACGCCGCATATGGTGAATATGCTGCATTGCTATTCGCAGGTGGACGGCAGTGCGATCGATTACGAGCGTTTCCCGTCGATGCGCAATGCTCATTTGATCGACTGCACGCTTGAACCCGGCGAATTACTCTTTTTGCCGATCGGCTGGTGGCATTACGTAGAAGGGCTGGATGCAACGGTGACGATGACCTACACCAATTTTCTGCAAGGTAACGACTTCTCGCGCGATTACGCGACGTACCACGAGGTGTGATACAGCGATAAAAAACAGCGAGCCGGTTGACCCGGCTCGCTGCCCCCCCTTCAACGCTTGTTTTGCCGCGTCGTTATTTGCTGTCGTTATTCGTCACTTCTTTGGCGCCAGCGCGCCCAGACCGCCGAGCAAACCACCCCCTGTCGTGCCGCCCGCCGAGCCCGCCGTACCGGTCAATGCGCCGGTAACGGTGTTCAGCAGACCGGTGATCGGTGCCAGCGGATTGCTGGCGCCCCCGCTTCCACCGGTGCCGCTGGAGCCGCCCGAACCTGCCGCCGATCCAAGCGCGCCTGTCAGCGACGAGACCGCCGACGTCACCGGCGCCAGCGGGTTGCCGCTGCTGCCGGCCGCGCCGCTCAGGACGCCGGTGACCGAGCTGACCACGCCGGTTAGCGGTGCGAGCGGACTGCCCGAGCCGCCGGTGCCGCTGGAGAGTCCGCCGAGACTGCCGGTCACTGTGTTGAGAACGTTGGTTAGCGGTGCAAGCGGGCTGCCCGAACTGCCGCCGGCGCCGCCGAGACTACCGAGACTGCCGGTCACCGTGCTGAGGATGTTGGTCAGCGGCGCAAGCGGACTGCTCGAGCCGCTGCCGCCGGTCAGGCCGCCGCTCAAGGTGCCGGGCAGCGCGGTGAGAATGCTCGTCAAAGGCGCGAGCGGATTGCCGCTCGTGCCGCCGCTGCCGCCCGGATTCAGAATTCCGGTGAGACCGCCGAGCGGGTTGCCGCTGCTCGAACCACCTGCCGTCAGCAGGCCGCCGGCGGACGTGACGGTGTCGCCGAGCTTGCTCACGACATTGCCGAGGTTCTGACCGATCGGATTGTTCGTCGCGCTGCTCACCTGGCTGCCCGCGCTGTCGAGGCCATGACCGATGGTCGATAGCAGACCGTTCAGCGGCGCGCCGAGACCCGTCGTATCGCCGACGGTTTGGGTCGTCTGCGCCAGCGTGGTGGTGATCGGCGTGATCGCGGTGCTGACGGTTTGCGTCACTTGCTGGATCGGGCCGTTCGTCAACTGCGAGGTCAGTTGCGTGCCGAGGCCGCTGACTGTATTGCCGAGCGTCGAGACCGTGGCGCCGAGCGGTGTGGTCAACGGACTGAGCGGCGCGGTGGGGCCGGTGCCGAGACTCGTCACGAGCTGGCCGGCGCTGTTGACAGCCTGGCCCGCGTCATAAACCAGATTGCCGCTGCTCGCCAGCGTCGTGCCAAGCGGGTCCTTGGCGTTGCCAAGCTGGCCGAGGCCGTTCGCCGTGCCCGCGCCGACCGCCGTGACGCCTGCACCGAGATTCGAGACAACGTTGCCGAGCGCGGTCGTGGTGGCCGGGTTCGCGCCGGGGATCGGCGTGAGGCCGATCTGGTTGCCGATCGCGGAGACGGTCTGGCCGGTCGTGCTGACTACATTGCCGGTGTTCTGGACGACGACTCCGATCGGATTGGCGCTCGATGGCGTTGGGGTTGGCGTTGGGGTTGGAGTAGGCGTCGGCGTCGGAGTCGGAGTCGGAGTCGGAGTCGGAGTAGGCGTGGGTGTCGGGGTAGGTGTCGGTGTCCCGCCACCGCCGCCTGCTCCGGCGCCTGCCCCTCCGCCCGAGAGGCCCGGGTTGAGCGTCGAGGTTCCGCACCCGGTCAGTAAAATCATCGACGTCACGCACATGGCGATCGCCGACAGTTTGAAATTGCGATTCATGGTCTGCTCCCCCGTAATTTGGAAACTGCTGGGGAGCTAACTGCAAGGCCTATGCCATTCGCGCTTGGACGACTAGATTGTCGAATAAACTCATACAAATCAATGATTTGGTTGAGTTGGAGAGGGGCGGAAAGCGCGTTGAGGCCGCCGATGTGGTGGGGAACACGTCAGTGTGCAGGCCTCGCGTAACGTAACGCAAGGTCGCGCGTTTTCATATGGCGCGAGCTCGGCCGATGTAGTCCCGAGGCGCGTCTGCGTCAGATCTTCAAACGCCGCAACACCTTTGGACCAGTGATCGCAATCAGCGCCGAACACACGGCTACCACGGACAACCCGATCGGCAGACTGGTTACCTGGGTCACCGCGCCGATCATGACCGGCCCGAACAGCAGCCCGAAGTAGGCCAATCCGGCAACATGCGCGAGTCCTTCGGCCGCGTGGATGCCTTTGACGCTCGCCGCTGCGGCGAACAGCACCGGCATCATGTTCGCGAGCCCAAGACCCATTAGCGTGAAGCCGATCAGCGCGGCAACCGGATGTGGCAGCAATAGCGCGCCGACCATCCCGGCGCAGGCAAGCGACGCGCTCGCCATCACCAGTTGCGGTGCGCCGAAGCGGGCACGCACGGCGTCACCGGCGAAACGCGCCGCGGCCATGCCGCCGGAAAACGCCGCGTACGCCGCGCTCGCGAGAGCCGGCGTAGACAGCACGACGTCGCGCATGTACACGGTGGCCCAGTCGTACATCGCGCCTTCTGCGATTAACGCGACCAGCGCAATCGCACCGAGCGCCCACAAGGCTGGCGATCGCCAGCGATTGGCGCGCGGCGTGGCTGCGTCGGGATGATCGGCGTGCGGCACATGTGGCAGCACGGATGGGCACGCTGCGATCAGCACCAGTGTGCTGACCGCGGCAGCCAGCGCGAGGTGGACAGCCGGCGCCATGCCGCGCGCCAGCAAGGCGCCGCCTGCTGCCGCGCCAAACATCCCGCCGAGGCTGAACATGCCGTGCAGCGCCGACATGATCGGCTTGCCGAGCGCCTTCTCGACAGCGCTCGCTTCCGCGTTCATCGCGACGTCGAGCGTGGCCATGCCGGCGCCGAACACGGCCAGCACGATCAGCAGCATCCAGTAAGCCGGTACGATCAGGATCAGCGCCGCACACGCGGTCATCACACAGCCGCCGGTCAGACAGGCGCGGCGTGTCCCGACCCGGGCGATCCACGGAGCGTTCGCCGCCATCGCGGCGATCGAGCCGCCGGCCACGGCCAGCAGGGCGAACGAGAGCATCGCCGGATTCAGATGGAAGCGGTCGCGCACGGTCGGCACATGCACCCCCCACGACGCGTACATCATGCCGGCAATGAAGAACACCGCCATCGTGGCAATCCGGGCGCGCTGGCGTGCGGTGTCGGAGAGATCGCTATGAGCGGCGGGAAGGGAGGCGAATTCGGACGAACGGTCGGACACTGAAATCTCGTGGAAGCGACGCGTGAGAAAGCGCCTTGTAAGCGAATTTCCGATTCTAACGAAGCTCGCTACCTTATGCTTGAAGGCTCGAAGCGAATTGATCCAACACTTATCTATCGAGGACCGCGCACGTGAACATTCCCGCTCACGCTCCGCTACATCTGCTGCATAAGGCGGCTATCGGTACGCTCGCCACCCACGCACGTCAGCCGGAGGGTTTTCCTTATCCTTCAGTGCTGCCGTTCGCGCCGGACCCGCAACACCGCCCGACAATTCTCGTAAGCCGGCTCGCCGAGCATACGCACAATCTGCACGCCGATCCGCGCGCCGGCTTTCTGGTCGTCGACGCGCCTGAGGACGACGTGCTGAGCGGAGAGCGCGTCACTTTGCTCGGTACGTTCGAACCGGTCGACTCGACTCCCGACGTCGTGCAGCGCTATCTGCGCTATCACGCGGACGCGGAGCGGTACCTGCTTCTCGGCGATTTCGCTTTTTGGGCGATGCGGCTCGAACGGCTGCGCTACATCGGCGGTTTTGGCGCGATGGGCTGGCTGGCCGGCGCCGAACTCGATCCTCTGCCGCCACTCGATTTTGACGAAGAAAATGCGCTGATCGAGCACTTCACCGCTCGTTCGTCAGGCACCCGGGGACTTCAGTTGCTCGGCATCGACCGATATGGCGCCGATCTGAAGCGGGACGGCGTGCGCACCCGTTTTGCCTTTGACGATGCGAAACGCAGTACCGAAACCTTGCATGCGGCGCTCGAAGATTGCATCCAGCGCCACGCTAATTAAGCCTTGATTGCTGTTTTGGGGAAAACACTCATGCTGCAATAACAATGCAGCGTGGACGCAGCAATATGTTCCGATGTTTCATGTAAAAGCTTTCATGGCATGAAATGTTGGTGTGATTTCTTTATCTTAAATTTCATTTTTTGATAGTTAATTCAGCCATTACTGATGCGAGGCTGCTGTTTTCAGCAAAATGCGAAAATTAGCTATTTGAAAGGGACCGCGTAACATCGCCGTCGCTTGAAATTTTTTGAAACGAATTCGGATTAATTTCTCGACGGTCCTTTTGCAGTCTTTCTATTTTGTGTTAATCTCGCCATCAAATTCCGAGGCATGATCACCTTCAAAGGGCAAGCTGGCTTAAGACTGGCAGTCATTTATCCAAACCACAAGGGAACCTATGTCGTCATACAAGGAACTACTCGCCCAGCGCGAGAAGCTCGAAAAGCAGATCGAAGAAGCAAAGTCACGTGAATACGCTGAAGTGCTGAATGAGATCAAGCAGAAAATGGCCGATTACGGCATTACTCTGGCTGAACTCGGCGGTGGCCGTGGTGCCAAGGCTGCTAAAGCCGGTCGTCCGCGCGCTGGTGTCGCGCCGAAGTATCGCGACCCGGATAGCGGCAGCACGTGGTCGGGCCGTGGCAAGCCGCCGCGCTGGATTGCAGGTCTGGATCGCGAGAAGTTTTTGATCCAGAAGTAATACCAGTACCGTCAATCAGCCACGCTTATAGCGTCTGCTGTTTGCCAGAAAAAACCGCGTACCGTTCAGGGCGCGGTTTTTTTTCGCCCTGAAAATTGTTGCGGTTCTTTGTCGCAGGTACTCCATGAAACTGGAACGCGAATGCTTTTCGTTTAGATAAGCAACTGATTTAAAAGGATTTTTTTGTCTCTCCCCAGCGCATATCGAGGTGCCGCGGGTAGAATGCAGGCATTGAACTTTTTCATTCGATTCAAAGATGCCCTCCACCGCCGCCGTTCAGTCCGCCGAGAAACATCGCGTCGCGCGTAAAAGCACTTTTGTCAGTATTGCGCTCAATACGGTGCTGATGGCGCTGCAAATCGTCATCGGGGTGTTTGCCCATTCCCAGGCGCTGGTGGCCGACGGTATCCATTCGTTGGCGGATTTGATTTCCGATTTTGTCGTGCTAATCGCCAATCGGCACAGTGGCGCCAAGCCTGACGCGGATCACAATTACGGACACAGCCGCTATGAAACGGTTGCGTCATTGTTTTTGGGCGCGCTGCTGATTGTGGTCGGCGTCGGTATGTTGTGGCGCGCCGGAACACGTCTCGCCGATTTGCAAAGCATTCCCGCCGTGCATATGAGCGCGCTCGCGGTCGCGGTGCTGGTGCTGATTTCCAAAGAGAGCCTGTTTCGCTACATGCTGCGCGAAGCGCAACGCGTGCGTTCAGCCATGTTGATTGCGAACGCTTGGCACGCCCGCTCGGACGCCGCTTCGTCACTGGTCGTCGCGCTCGGCATTGTCGGGAGTCTTGCGGGCGTGCGCCTGCTCGATCCGATCGCCGCGGCAATTGTCGGCTTTATGGTGGCGCGCATGGGCTGGACGTTCGGCTGGGACGCGTTGCAGGATCTGTCCGACCGGGCGCTCGACGAAGCCGCCTCCGCCGACATGCGCGCGCTGTTGCTCGCGACACCCGGCGTGCGCGACGTGCACGAAATGCGTACCCGCAAGATGGGCGACTTCGCGCTTGTCGACGCGCATATTCTGGTGGACCCGCTGATCTCGGTCTCGGAAGGGCACTACATCGCCGAATCAGCGCGCTTGCGCTTGCTGACCGACAACCGTGTGCTCGACGCGCTGATCCATGTCGACCCGGAGAATGACGCGATCGCCCGCCCGCCTGTCAATCTGCCGGCGCGGGAGCGAATCGTCGCCGAAGTCAAGGCGGCGCTGGCCGCGGGCGGCGCGAAGGCCGAGTCGGTCAATCTGCACTACTTGAGCACGGGGCTCGATGTCGAAGTGGTTTTGCCGGCGTCGGATTCGCGCGCTGCCCAGCGGGATGCACCTACCCTTGCCGGCGTCGATCTGGACGCGCTCAGGCGCAGTCTGGGTGCCCGCAAGCTGGAGGTGCGACAACGGTTGGACCTATTAACGGACAAGAGCGACGCCTCGACGGAAGCAAGGCTGGATCAGGCCACAACCCGGGTCAAGGCCGCGGAACCGCACGGCAACGCCTGAGCGGCGTCGCGCGAATCGAAAAACCGTTCGGAATGCCTGAACCGCCGCTTTACCGCTTTACCGCTTCACAGTGGCAGTTGCGTATCGAATTTGATTTCGCGTAGCACGACGCTCGTGCGCACCTGAGCGACGGCGGGAATCTTGAAGATGCGCTCGTGCAGAAAGCTGTCGTAGGCCTTGATATCCGGCGCGACGATCTTGAGGATGTAGTCGGATTCGCCGGTCGTGCTGTAGCACTCGGTGACTTCCGGGCAGGTGGCGATTTCCCGTTCGAACTGCTCGACCCCGCCTTCGGTATGGCGCGTGAGATGGATATGGGCGAGCGCGCAAACGTGCAGGCCCAGCTTTTCGCGGTCGAGCAAGGCCGTGTAGCGCTGGATCACTCCAGATTGCTCCATGTCCTTGATACGGCGCCAACATGGAGTGCTCGAGAGGCCGACCTGGTCAGAAATCTCTTGCACGGACCGGCGTGCGTCGAGCTGCAGCAGGCGCAGGATTTTTTGTGAGAACGTATCGAGTGTCAACTGCGCCTCCGTTGGCGTCGCCCTATCAACGCATGGTAGAGGTCTCGAAAACGAAACGCAATGTAAAACGGCTTCGAGGAGGGAGATTACCTAATTTGCCGGTTCCTCAGCGGGGTTTTGTCCTGTGCCGTCCCCTTCTTGACTCGCCGCCGGCATGGCTGCCTGAATTGCGCGCAGATCCTTGAGCATGTTGCAGAACAGGGCGCCCTGTTCGATCGCATCGTCCAACGCGACATGCGTATGCGGGTGTTCATCGAACCAGTGCTTCGGGAAGCGCGGCTTGATGTTCTTGCGGTACGGCAGGCCGGTCAGCGCGAAGGCCAGCGTCTTGATGTCGAGCGCCGACCACGAAAACGGGCAGCGGCCGACAAAGCGCATCATGTACCAGAACATATAGGTGAAGTCGAAACCCGCCGGCATCGCCACGAACACCGGTTTGCCCGGCAACGCCTCGACCCATTCGACGTAGGCTGTGAGGGCGGCCTGCGGATCCTGCAAATCCTTGCGGCAGGCCTCCCACGCTTCCGGCTGCGTCTTCCACCATGCTTCCTGCACCGGATGCGGCGTGGCGCCCTCGAGCAGCTCCAGATTCGCCGAGAAGGTGGCGATCAGCTGCTTGTCCTCCGTGTACGCGGCGGAGGCGAAACTAAGCATCGAATGCGGGCCGGGAATTGGGCCGTCCGCTTCGACATCCGTGCTCACATAGATTTCGCCGCTCATGCCACGACTCCGTCGGCCACGTACGGATTGGTGCGGCGCTCGGCGCCGAACGTGGAGGTGGGGCCGTGGCCCGGTACGAAGGTGACGTCGTCGCCGAGCGGCCAGAGCTTTTCGCGGATCGCGCGGATCAGGTCGGCGTGGTTGCCGCGCGGAAAATCCGTGCGGCCGATCGAACCGGCGAACAGCACGTCGCCCACCAGCGCGAGCCGATGTGCGCGGCTGAAGAACACCACGTGGCCCGGTGTGTGGCCGGGGCAGTGATAGACCTCGAGGATTTCGTTGCCGAATTGCACGCTCTCGCCGTCTTGCAGCCAGCGGTCCGGTTCGAACGCCTCGGCAGCGGGAAAGCCGAAGCGCGTGCTTTGATCCGGCAGCTTGTCGAGCCAGAAGCTTTCGTCGGGATGTGGGCCTTCGATCGGCACGCCGTAATGCGTGGCGAGCGTCTTGGCGCCGGCGCAGTGGTCGATGTGGCCGTGCGTGAGGAACACTTTTTCGACTGTCACATTCTGACGCGCGATCTCACCCTGGATGACATCCAGGTCGCCGCCCGGATCGACGACGGCCGCGCGTCCGGTTGCCTCGCAAACGAGCAGCGAGCTGTTCTGCTGAAATGGCGTGACGGGGATCAAGGTGACTTTCATGGGTGACGGCGCCGCTGGGAAAACGTTGATTGTACCGGCGTCTCGTCGATACTCGCCGAGGGCGCTGAAGCCCCGCCACAGCAGGCTTTCGGGTGCCCATTTTTGCAGCACGAGTGAAAATTCTTCAAGGTTTTCAGTCGCTTGTCATCCCAAAAATTTGTTTTGGGTATAATGCGGTCCATGCACAAGGAATTGTGCATGCCACAAGGCGATGCGTCCCCATCAAAAATGGGTACGCGGATTGCCACTCAAGTATTGGCTGCAGCAGCTTTTGCAGCCGTCAAGTATCGATGCTTTCGATGCACACGTCTTACCCAGCCAGGCGCCGCGCGCCTGCAACGGACTTGAATGCCGTGACGCTGGGTGGGGCCTACGCCGCTGTTCCTGTGCGCTGAGTTACGCGCGCAAGAACGTGTTTGCCACGTTCGATGGCGGCATGTGGGGTCTGGTCAGGCTGCCGGGGACAGGTTGCGCCAGACGTGAAAATTAACCGTGCGGTAGCGGCTGTATGAGCCGCATCCGGGCTTTGACGTACTGCGCTTTTCCGCGCGGCGCGTTGTCGTCCATTGCCGCCGGAGTCGCAGGCAACACGCTCAACTTTTCGCGTGATGCGGCTCGACAATTTGATTGCACGTCTTATGAAAACTCGGTTATCCCGTGGTCTGGGGACTATTTTTGCCTTTTTTGTGCTGGCCGGTTGTGCTACGCCTCCGGGCGCGAACACTACGGCTGATAGCGGCGCTCCGCTGAGCACGAAGAAAGTGCAAGCAGCCTCCTTCGGCCCACAAGCTTTTGGCAGCGCGCCGGCCTCCGATGCCGCCGCCAAAAGCCCGTCGTTGGCCGATGCCAAGCCGCTAACGGACGAAGGTTCGGACATTTCGGACTTTGAGCAAACCGGGCGCGCCTCATGGTACGGCCGTGGCTTCCATGGCCGCCGCACCGCCAACGGCGAACGCTACGATATGCACGCGCTTACGGCCGCGCATCGTACGTTGCCGCTCGGCTCGTATGTTCGCGTGACCAATCCGGCCACTTCGCGCTCGGTCGTCGTTCGTATTAACGACCGTGGCCCGTATGCGCGCGGCCGGGTGATCGACCTGTCGATGGCCGCCGCAAACGCGCTCGATATGCGCCACGCCGGTACGGCGCGCGTCAAGATCGAAGGATTGACGCGACAGGAAGCTCGCGCTGAGATGAATGAAACGCTGGCGTCGAACTCCGGTCCGAACGCGGAGAAATAATTTAGTGGCTGCGGGCGCGCCGCAAGCGCATTCGTAACGCCTGGCTGCACGGCGACAACGCATGTCGTGTCAGCCGAAAGACGAAGGGCCGCATCGCGCGGCCCTTTTCTATTGTTCGTCAACAGCAGGTGGATGCATGCCGCCCTTGGATCCCTGCGATCAGGGTTCGCGCCGCGAGTCCGATTTGCCAGCGGACATTCCTTCTCGCGCCTTATTCCTCGTCTTTCTTCAGCGCCAACGCGCGCGTGTAGAGCGCGTTGCGCGACGCGCCGGTGAGGGTCGCCGCGACCTTTGCCGCGCTGCTCACCGTCAATTCTTCTAGCAGGATGCCCAGCAGCGCGTCGTGATCGTGTTCGCCGACGGCTTCCGGCTGTGCGCCTTCCACCACCAGAACGAACTCACCGCGTTGCCGGTTCGGATCGGCGGCGAGCCACGCTGGCCCTTCGGCCAGGGTGCCGCGGTGCAGCGCTTCATGTAACTTCGTCAATTCGCGTGCGATCAGCAGCTTGCGTTCGCCGCCGAATGCGTCGGCCAATGCCTGCACCGTTTCGACGATCCGATGCGGCGCCTCGTAGAACACCATGGCATGAGGATGGTTTACAAGCGGTTGCAGCGCGGCGGCGCGGGCTTTGGCCTTCGGCGGCAGGAAGCCGAGGAACGAGAACGTTGCGACCCAGTCGCCGGCCGCGCTCAAGGCGGTGGCGAGCGCGCTTGCGCCAGGCAGCGGAATTACCGGGAAACCGGCTTCGCGCACCGCGTCGACGAGTTTCGCGCCGGGGTCCGAGATGCCCGGCGTGCCCGCATCGGATACATAGGCCACCCGTTCGCCCGCCTGCAGGTGTTCGATCAGGCGTAGCGCCGCGGCCCGCTCGTTGTGCTGATGAACCGCGACGAGCGGTTTCGAGATGCCGTAGCGCGCGAGTAACTGGCCCGTGTTGCGGGTGTCTTCGGCGGCGATGCGATCCACCAGTCCGAGCACATGCAACGCACGCAGCGTCACGTCGGCGATGTTGCCAATCGGCGTGGCCACCACATAAAGCGCGGCGGCAGGGTACTGCTGCCCTTGCGCGAGTTCGGAGAGAGGAGTCATGAGGCAGAAAACGCAGACAGACGGAACGAGGCCGTCATTGTGCCACCCAATCCGGCCGCACAACTTTTCGAGACCGGCCGGGTCCAAACTCGTCGGCGCGGCTTTCGAGGCGCGCGCGATGGAGTTTTTGCAACGGCAGCGTTTGCGCTTCGTCGCGCGCAATGTGCTGTGCCGGGGCGGTGAGATCGACTTGGTGATGCGCGAGCGTGACGGTGCGCTGGTGTTCGTTGAAGTTCGCGCGCGTGCGCAGCGGCATTACGGCGGTGCGGCCGCAAGCATCGGGTGGCAGAAGAAGCAGCGTATCGTGCGTGCTGCGCGGCATTATCTGGCTACCCGCTGCAGGCATTCGCACGACGAGCCTGCCTGCCGTTTCGACGTGATTGCGTTCGAAGCCGGCCGGCTCGTATGGCTGCGCGATGCTTTTCGCGCGGACGAAGTCTGACGCAGTGCGCGGAGAACGCACGTGAGTGCGATAAACTTGCGCTCGCGTACGGGCCTGGCCGGTACGGCTCGCAAGACGACTTCACAGCACGACTTCACAACACGACCGCGCATTGCGGTCCATTCGCGGTAGAAAACAGAGACTCGATGTCAGTCGAACGCATTCAACAACACTTCCGCGACAGCGCGGCAGTCAAACTCGAAGCCCTCGAAACCCTGTCGATGCCGATTGCCGCCGCAATCGACACGCTGTTCGCCGCGTTGGCCAACGGTAGCCGCATTCTTGCGTGCGGCAACGGCGGCTCGGCGGCCAGCGCGCAACAATTCGCCGCCGAACTGATCGGCCGCTTCGAGCGCGAGCGCCCAGGCTTGCCCGCGATCGCGCTGAGTACGGATACGTCGGTGCTCACCGCCATCGCTAACGACTATTCATTCGAGCAGATTTTTTCGAAGCAGGTGTGGGCACTCGGCCAGCCTGGCGATGTGCTGCTGGCAATCACCACGTCCGGTAATTCCGCCAATGTGCTGGCCGCGATCGAGGCCGCGCACGAGCGTGAAATGATCGTGGTGGCGCTGACTGGCAAGAGCGGCGGCCGCATGCAGGAAGTGCTGGGCGATACCGATATCCATATTTGTGTGCCATCCGATCGCACCGCGCGTATTCAGGAAGTGCATTTGCTGACCATCCATTGTCTGTGCGACGGCATCGATGCCATGTTGCTGGGCGAAGACTGAGATTGATTCCGAAGGAGAGCTAGTTGATGAGCGTATTCCGCGTCAAGAAGACACTGGTGAGAACCGTGCTGGTGGTCGGGTTCGCGGCGGGATTGTCCGCGACGTTGCAGGGTTGCTTTCTGGCCGTCGCCGGCGCGGCGGGCGGCGGCGCGCTGGTGGCGACCGACCGGCGCACGCTCGGCGCGCAGACCGAGGATCGTGAATTGCAGGTGAAGGCGCTGTCGCAGATCAGCCAGAACTTGCCCGACAACGCGCACGTCAACGTGACGGTGTTCAATCGCCGTGTGCTGCTGACGGGCGAGGTGGCTGGGGACGTGTCGAAGCAGCGGGCGGAGACCATCGTGCGTGGCTTGAATAACGTCAACACGATCGTCAACGAACTGGCGATCATGCCGGCCAGCTCGTTCTCGTCGCGCACCAATGACACGTACCTGGAAACGCGCGTCAAGACTGCGCTGATCGCCGAGAAGAACATTTCGGCGAACAACTTCAAGGTCGTGGCCGAGCGCGGCTCGGTGTATCTGATGGGCCTCGTCACCATGGACGAAGGCAATCGCGGCGCCGACGTTGCGAGCCGCGTGCCAGGCGTGGTCCAGGTTGTGAAGGTGTTCCAGTACATCCAGCCGCAGGAAGCGGCTGCGGCGGCCGCTGCGGCCAGCACGCCGGCAGTCGCCGCGCAGCCGGACGCGAATGCGCCGACCGTCGGTGCGATTCCTGACTCTTCGGTGAGTTCGCGTCCGCTCGAGCAGCAGGCGCCGGCACCGGTCAGCAACTCGAACTCAGTGCATCCGGGTAATCCGGCGGCGACCACCCCATGAAGCGGGGCGCCACTTTCATTGCCGCAGTGTTGATGGCTAGCGCATTGGGCGGTGCGTTTGCGTCTTCAGCGCATGCGGCCGATGCGCCGCGCGGTCAGATCGTTGCGAACTCGAATGCCTGCATGGGATGTCACGCGGTGGACCGCAAGCTGGTCGGCCCGTCGTTCCAGCAGATCGCTGCAAAGTACAAGGGCGATGCGCAAGCGCCGGCGAAATTGGCGCGCAAGGTGAAGGATGGCGGCTCCGGCGTGTGGGGCATGATTCCGATGCCCGCGCATCAATCGATGAGCGATGCGGATATCCGTGCAGTAGTGGATTGGGTGCTGGCTGGCGCGCCGTCCAGGTGATGTTTTGCCACGCGTTTTGCCGCCACGTTTTACCCCTGTAGGGGCGTGGCAAAACGCAAAATGCCTGTGCTAGAATTGTTTGCACGTTGGGGGGGTAGCTCAGCTGGGAGAGCGTCGCGTTCGCAATGCGAAGGTCGGGAGTTCGATCCTCCTCCTCTCCACCAAGATCACATCCAAGCTTGTCCAGGAAAGTCCAGAAACCCCGCAGCCGAAAGGCTCGCGGGGTTTTTATTTCCACCTCTACTCCCGAAACTCCACCCCATCCAAACGCCTCAATTGCGCGATGTCGCGTAGCGGCGGCGCGCCGAAGTGCCGGCTATATTCGCGACTGAACTGCGAGGGGCTGTCATACCCGACCCGGATCGCCACCGACCCGACATCGCCAGTCTGCCGGAGCAGCAATCTGCGGGCTTCGTGTAGCCGCAACTGCTTCTGATACTGCAGCGGAGTCAACGTCGTGACGTTCTTGAAGTGATGATGGAGCGACGACACACTCATGTTCACCGCCTGTGCCAGCGTCTCCATTCGCAAAAGCTCGGTGTAGTGCGTCTGGATCCACTCGATCGCCCGCGCGATCCGGTAGGTCTGGCTCCCGTTCACCGCGACGTGCCGCAGCCGTTTTCCCTGCTCGCTCGTCATCAGCCGGTAGAGCAGTTCCTTTTCGATGAGCGGTGCGAGTACGGGAATGTCACCCGGAGTATCGAGCAATCGTACTAGCCGCAATGCCGCATCGAAAACCGGTGCCGACAACGAGCCCACGGCGATGCCTTCGCCTGCGGATGCGGCATCCGGTTCGGGTAGGCGTAACTGCGTCGCCAGCTCGACGATGCGCTGTGGATCGAGTGCGAATTTCACACACAGATAAGGCGCGTCGGGCGACGCCCGGGTCACCTGCGACATCACCGGCAGATCGACCGACGTCACGAGGCAATGCAGATGATCGTAGACGTACGCCTGCCCCGCGACCATGACCCGCTTGGCGCCCTGCGCCGCGAACACGAATGCGGAGTTCGTCACGCCGCAGCCGAGATCCACGGGCTGTGAGTAGCGATAGAACGTCAGCGACGGAATCGCCGTCTGGTGGGTGCCGTCGGTGGGCGCGAAGCGGCTGATGAGCGCGGCGAGTTCGCAGCGCGCCGCTTCACGCGCCGCCGAAGGATCGAGCCGGGAGGAGTGCTGTTTCATGCGCATGGAAATCCGTGGACGGAATCGAGCATACCCAACCGCTGCCGGGCAGGCGCGGCTTGCCTGTTGGATTTGCAGAATTGTTCAATAAATTTGCAGGATTGTGTAAGCACAACAGCCGGCACCCGGTACACACTGCCGCGTACACCCGGCGCCAAGTCCGGGCTTTCCCCACGGAGAGGTTCCATGTCTACATCGTTTGTCCTCAACGGCAAGAACGTTACGGTCGATGCCGATCCCACCACGCCGCTCCTTTGGGCAATCCGCGAGGACGCGGGCCTGCACGGCACCAAGTTCGGCTGCGGCATGGCGCAATGCGGCGCCTGCACGGTTCATCTGGAAGGCGAGGCCACCCGTTCGTGCGTGCTGCCGATCGCGGCGATTGCCGGCAAGCGCATCACGACCATCGAAGGCATCGAAAGCCGGCCCGCCAAAGCGATCCAGGCCGCATGGGTCAAGCTGCAGGTGCCGCAGTGCGGATACTGTCAGTCCGGGCAGATCATGTCCGCGACAGCCTTGCTCGAACATAATGCCACGCCCACCGACGCCGACATCGACGCCGCGATGAACGGCAACATCTGCCGCTGTGCGACCTATACCCGCATCCGCGCGGCCATCCACGAAGCCGCTGCCACCCTGAAGGCCTGACCATGACGACCGATCTCGATCTCAAGGATGCGGTACGCCCGTCGCGCCGGACCTTCCTGAAAGCAGCCGGCGCCGTCGCGGCAGTCGGTCTTACCATCGGCTTCGAATGGGCGGGCACGGGCCGCCGTGCGCTCGCCGCCACCATGCCCGACGCGACGTTCGCGCCCAATGCGTTCCTGCGCGTCGCGCCGGACAACAGCGTCACGGTCATCGCGAAGCACGTCGAGATGGGCCAGGGCGCGTACACCGGCATCGCGACGATCGTCGCGGAAGAGCTGGATGCGAACTGGCAGGACGTGCGTGTCGAAAGCGCGCCCGCCGACGCGAAGCGCTATGCGAATCTGGCGTTCGGCACGATCCAGGGTACGGGCGGCAGCTCGGCGATGGCCAACTCGTGGATGCAATTGCGCGAAGCCGGCGCGAAAGCGCGCGCGATGCTGGTCTCCGCCGCCGCCGCGCAGTGGCAGGTGCCCACGTCCGAGCTGACGACGCGCGACGGCAGCGTTCATCACGCGGCCACCAACCGGAGCGCGACTTATGGCTCGCTTGCGTCGGCCGCGGCCCGCTTGCCGGTGCCGGACACGGTCACACTCAAGTCGCCGAAAGATTTTCGTTTGATCGGCCAGCAGGTGCCGCGCGTCGATGTGCCAGCGAAAACCAACGGCACCGCGCAGTTCACGCTCGACGTGACGTTCCCCGGCATGCTGGTGGCGCTGCTGCAGCGTCCGCCGCTCTTCGGTGCGACGGTCAAGTCATTCGATGCGTCGGCCGCGAAAGCGGTGCCCGGCGTCGTCTCGGTCGTACAGGTGCCGGGTGGCGTCGCGGTGGTCGCGAAGGGCTTCTGGGCGGCGAAGCAGGGCCGCGACGCGCTGAAGATCGAATGGGACGATTCGGCGGCCGAAAAGCGCAGCTCGGACGCGATCATGGCCGAATACCGGAAGCTCGCCGAGCAGCCCGGTGCCTCCGCCCGCAAGGACGGTGATGCAACCCAGGCAATCGCGGGCGCGGCGAAGAAAATCTCGGCCACGTACACGTTTCCGTACCTCGCTCACGCACCGATGGAGCCGCTCGACGCCGTCGTCAAGCTCACTGCGGACAGCTGCGAGATCTGGGCCGGCGACCAGTTTCAGACCGTCGATCAGGGCAACGCCGCGCGCACGGCCGGACTCGATCCGCAGCAGGTGAAGATTCACACGCTGTATGCGGGCGGCAGCTTCGGGCGGCGCGCGAACACGCGCTCGGACTATATCGTCGAGGCCGTGTCGATCGCGAAGGCGCTGGGTGCGAACGGCACGCCGGTCAAACTGCAATGGACCCGTGAGGATGACATCCACGGCGGTCTCTATCGGCCGATGTACTTCCACAAGCTCGACGCGGGCCTCACCGCCGACGGCAAGCTGGTCGGCTGGCGGCATCGGATTGTCGGTCAGTCGATCCTCGCCGGCACGCCGTTCGCCAGCGTGATGGTCAAGAGCGGGATCGACTCGACGTCTGTCGAAGGGGCCGCTAACGTTGCCTATGCGATTCCGAACCTCTCGGTCGAACTGACAACCACGCAAACCGGCGTGCCCGTGTTGTGGTGGCGGGTAGTCGGCAGTTCGCACACGGCATTCGCGGTCGAGGCGTTTATCGACGAAGCTGCGCACGCCGCGGGCAAGGACCCGTTCGCCTTCCGCCGCGACCTGCTCGCGCACGAACCGCGCATGCGGGGCGTGCTCGAACTCGCCGCGCAGAAAGCGGGCTGGGACCCGGCCAAACCGTTGCCGAAAGGCCGCGGGCGCGGCATCGCGGTGGCCGAGGCGTTCAAGACGTTCGTCGCGCAAGTCGCGGAAGTTTCCGTCGACAAGGACGGTAATGTGAAGGTGGAGCGCGTCGTCTGTGCGGTGGATTGCGGCACGCCGATCAATCCGGACGTTATCGCGGCACAGATGGAAGGCGGCATCGGCTTCGGCTTAGGCGCGGCGTTACACAGTGCGATTACGCTGAAGGACGGCAAGGTCGAGCAGAACAACTTCGACGGCTATCAGGTGCTGCGGTTCGCCGAGATGCCGAAGGTCGAGGTGCATATCGTGCAATCGGGCGAGGCACCGACGGGTGTCGGCGAGCCGGGTGTCGCTCCGGTCGGGCCGGCGGTGGCGAACGCGATCTTCGCCGCCACCGGCAGGCGGATTCAGTCGCTGCCGTTTCCTGTCGCTGCAGAAAAAAGCGCTTGACCGGCCGGCGCGAAGACGACGCGCCACGTCATGATGAACTGCGCTTCCCGCGTGCCTGTCATGCGGGAAGCGCAGTACTTTCACGAATCAGAACTTATCCCAACCGTCATCCGCACCCACAGCAGCAAGCGCTGCAACCGGGGCAATCGGTGCAACTGACGCAGCCCGCACAACGCGCTTAGGGGCAGCCGCAACCTCGCGCCGCGGCGCTTCCCGCCGAACCGGCGCAGCCGCTGCGGCCGCTGTCGCATGCGGCGCGTCCTTCACTTGAAAAAACGCCACGGCTTCATTCAATTGCTGCCCCTGGTCTTCCATCGACCGCGAAGCCGCCGCGGCCTGTTCCACCAGCGCTGCATTCTGCTGCGTGACGTTGTCCATCTGGGTAATCGCGAGATTGACCTGTTCGATGCCACGGCTCTGTTCAACGGATGCCGCCGCAATCTCCGACATGATGTCGGTCACGCGCGTGACCGCCTGAGTCACTTCGGCCATCGTCTTGCCCGCTTCGCCGGCAAGCGCCGAGCCATCGCGGATCCGATCCACCGAGGTGGCGATCAGATCCTTGATCTCCTTTGCCGCGCTCGATGAGCGTTGCGCCAGACTTCTGACTTCGCTTGCGACCACCGCGAAGCCGCGTCCTTGTTCGCCGGCCCGCGCGGCTTCGACGGCCGCGTTCAGCGCGAGGATGTTGGTCTGGAAAGCAATGCCTTCGATGATGCCCGTGATGTCCGCGATCTTGGTCGAGCTGTCGCTGATCTCGTGCATCGTGCTCACCACCTGACCGACCACCTCGCTACCCTTTTGCGCCACCGAAGACGCATTCGCCGCCAGCATGCTGCCTTGCTGCGCGTTGTCGGCATTCTGCTTAACGGTGGAGGTGAGTTCCTCCATGCTCGAAGCGGTTTCCTGCAACGACGCGGCCTGCTGCTCGGTACGCTGACTCAGATCCATGTTGCCCGCCGCAATCTGGCGCGCCGCGCCGGCGATGCTGGTGCTGCTGTCACGCACGCGTCCGACGATCGCCGTCAGCCGTTCGTTCATCTCGCGCAGGGCGCTCAGCAGCTTGCTGGTTTCGTCGCGGCCGTCGACGGTGATCTGCGTGCGCAGATCGCCTTCCGATACGGTGCGCGCGACATCGATTGCAAAACGCAGCGGTCCGGTCACGGCGCGCGTAATCATCACGCACGAGCCGACGGCGAGCCCCAGCGCGATGAGGCAGATCGCGATCAGCACGTTGCGCTGGCTTTCGTAGTGAGCCGTGTATTCGTTGACCAGTTGTTCCTGGCGTGAACGTGTGTAGTCGGCATACGCATCGGTCGCGCGAATCAGCTTGGCGAGCAGCGGGCGGCAATGAACGTCCATCTCCGCGATCGCTTCGTCTTTCTTGTTGGCGAGCGCGAGATTGACGATGTTGAGGGCTACCGGCCCATAATCCGCTTCGACCCGGTTGATCTCCGCGACCAGGCTGCGTGCTTTATCCGACGTATCGACCGCGCTCGCGGTCATGTCGTTGAGCTTTTTCAGGTCGGCTGCCACGTCTTCGTGCGCGCGGGTCACATCCGCTTTTTCTATTTCGAGGTCCTGAGGGGTGGTGACAAGTACAAGGTTGCGTGCCGCGATCGCCCTGCGGTCGACGGCGGTTCGAACCTGCACGACCATGTCGGCGCGTGCGTTGATGCCACGTACAAAGTTGGTAAATCCATCGGTCGAATCGCTTAGCGCTTTCAGAGAAAGGCCGGAAACCGCGACGACAATCAGCGACAGCATGCCGAAGCCGCCAATGAGTTTGGTCTTGATGGTGAGGTTTTTTAATGACACGTTTTTTCTCCAATAACGAAACGTGAAGTGTTCGTAATGGACTCTCAGGTCCGGATATGGGAGCGTCTATCTGACTGCCGTTCATGCCGGCAGCCCCGCGCGGTTTCTCCTTTGTGCCTGCCATAAGACGCCTCACGAAAGCGCTTCGAATGTCGGGCAACAAATGGGTATCCCATTTACCGGTTATCGGATCGGATTCTCACGGGCTGAAGTAATTGCGGGTATTTCTCTACTAAATTTGCATGCGATGCACGAAGAACGGGTCTTCTTGCATGGTTTTTAAGCGTATTTAGGCATGTGATGAAAACATTAATCTTTCATTAACATTTCATTTCAGACGTACCCCATTAAAGCAATGGAGGTCTGGTCAGAAGCGAGCAACAAAAATAACTTGAGCCGCCGAGCTGTCCTGGATATGATTGAGCAATCACTCATTAATTGTTTGTAGCCAGAACAACCCGTATGGCCCGTCCGAAAAGCGAAGACAAACGCAACGCCATCCTTGCCGCCGCGACTGAGATCGTTGCCGAGCAGGGCCTGGGCGCGCCCACTGCGCGCATTGCGAAACTCGCGGGCGTGGCGGAAGGCACGCTGTTCACCTACTTCGACAACAAGGATGAGTTGCTGAACGAGCTCTACCTTGACATCAAGGCGGACCTGCGCGACGTGATGATGACGACTTACCCGGCGCAAGCCAGCGTGCACGATCGCATGCAGCATGTGTGGAACAAGTTTGTCGACTGGGGCGTGGCCCAGCCGCAAAAGCGCCGCGCCATGGCGCAACTGACTGTGTCGGAGCGGTTGAGCGATTGCACGCGTGCAACGGGAATGGAGTCCTTCGCGGACATCAATGCAATGATTCAGGCAAGCGTGGCGAGCGGCGCCTTGCGTGATCATCCGCCGGCTTTCCTGTCGGCGATCATGGGGGCGTTGGCCGAAACCACCATGGACTTCATCGCTCGCGAACCGGCCAATGCCGACCGTTATCGCAAGGCCGGCTTTGAAGCGTTCTGGCACGCGATTGCACAGGACTAAATTTTTCTGTTTTTTTGTCCGATTAATGAGTGATTGCTTGCTCATTTGAATTCAAGGAGCACATGATGTCGAAGGTCTGGTTGATTACGGGAAGTGCCCGCGGGCTTGGGCGTGAAATTGTCGAAGCAGCGTTGCGCGCGGGTGAGCGCGTCGTGGCGACAGCGCGCGATCCGCATCAGTTGGCGGAGTTGCTGACGCGCTATGGCGAACAGGTTCGAGCCGTTGCGCTAGACGTGACGGATCCGGCGGCGGCCCGCCACGCGGTGCAAGCCGCCGTCGACGCATTCGGCCGGCTCGACGTGGTGGTGAATAATGCGGGCTTCGGCCACCTGTCGCCGTTCGAGCAAACCACCGAGGACGATTTCCGCGCGCAGATCGATACGAACTTCTATGGTGTGGTGAACGTCACGCGCGCGGCTTTGCCGGTGATGCGGGAACAGCGGGCCGGCCACATCATCCAGATTTCGTCGGTGGGCGGCCGGGTAGGCGTTGCCGGATTGAGTGCGTACCAGGCTGCAAAATGGGCGGTTGGCGGGTTCACCGAGGTCATCAGTCAGGAGCTTGCGCCGTTCGGTGTCCACGTGACGGCTCTCGAACCCGGCGGTATGAAAACAGACTGGGGCACGGGGGCGAGCGCTGCGATGCCGACCTTGCTGCCCGACTATGTGCCGTCGATCGGCGCGGTGATGGAGATGCTGTCCCATCACATTGGTCATGAAACCGGCGATCCCGCGAAGGTCGCGCAAGTCGTACTGAAGCTCGCGTATCACGATGCATTGCCGGCGCATCTCCTGCTCGGTAGCGATGCATTGCATTACGCCGGCGAGGCTGACAAGGCGCGCGCCGCTAGCGGCGAAGCGTGGCGAGCGATCAGCGCCGCGACCGATTTTTCCGCGCCGTCGCCGCTGCCGCCGTTTCCCGCTGCATCGGCGAAAGCCTGAACACTGAGCGGGCAGCTCGGATCAAGGTCACCTGAGGGCGAACGACATGGCAAACTGGACCACGGCAGACATTACGCGTCAGATCGGGCGCTCGCCGGGTGACGCTCAATTCTCCCGCAATGCGCAGGACAAAGCAGTCGCCGCGCGCTTGCGGGATGTCTCGGAAGGACTCTGCAACGTGCGCTGGCCGAGCGCGATCGAGGAGCACACGCTATGAAGGTTTTGATATTTGGCGCGACCGGCATGGTCGGGCAGGGCGTCTTGCGCGAATGCCTGCGTGCACAGGACGTCGAGGTGGTGCAGACGGTTGGCCGCACCGGCACCGGCCAGCTCGACCCGCGCCTCGTCGAGCTGATTCAGCCGGACCTGATGGACTACCGGGCAATTGAGGGGGCGTTGACGGGCTTCGACGCGTGCTTTTTCTGTTTGGGTGTGTCGTCCGCAGGCATGCAGGAGGCCGACTATGCACGGCTCACGTATGACCTGACGCTGGCCGCCGCGCAGACACTGGCCCGCCTCAATCCGCAGATGACCTTCGTCTATGTGTCCGGTGCGGGCACCGACAGCACGGAACGCGGCCGCAGTATGTGGGCGCGGGTCAAGGGAAGAACCGAGAACGCGTTGCAGCGGTTGCCGTTCAAAGCGGTCTACCTGTTTCGCCCCGGCGTGATCGAACCGCTGAACGGCGCCCGTTCGAAGACCCGCTCGTACCGCTTGTTCTACGCAGCAGCCGGGTTTGTCCTGCCGATCCTGCGCGCGCTTTTCCCCAACCATATTTTGAGTACCGTAGACATCGGCCAGGCGATGCTGGAGGTCGCGCGTCGTGGCGCGCCCAAAGCGGTGCTCGAGGTGGCCGACATCCGTGCGCTCAGCCGCGCGGCATCCCAGCCGGAGCTCGATTTGCGGGCGGGTTGAGCGAGGGGCGCCGTAACCGCGCTAACTCCGGCGGCCTGTCAGGCCGTTCTCGTCAGAAGACCTTGCCCAGCCTGCCAAAAACCTCCCTTTTCCCTCATTTGATGCGTGTCAGCCTCTGGTAGGCTACTGTTTTCAGAGGACGCGCCCGCCTGGCACGGCCTATTTCTCACGCGCTCAGGCTAGCGCAGGCTCGAACGAAAAGCTCATGGTGACGCGCCGACCCAACATCGTGATTGCAATCAGCATCGTGCTGGCCAGCGCGATTCTTGCGATTGCGGTGTGGGTATTGGCGCAGATGCGCGATGACGCACTGCGCCGCGCGCAGGATTCCGTCTTCAATGTGTCGCTGCTGGTCGAACGCGACGTATCGCGCAATCTCGAGATCTACGACCTGTCGCTGCGTGCCGTCATCGACGGCCTGAAACAGCCAGGCGTGCTGGAATTGCCGCCGAAGATCCGCCAGATGGTGCTGTTCGACGGCGCTGCCAGCGCAAAAGACCTCGGTTCGATCCTCGTCCTCGACCCCGCTGGCAACATCATCTTCGATTCGCAATCCACGCCTCCGCGCCCAATCAATCTTGCCGAGCGCGACTATTTCAAGGTTCAGCGCGATTCGCCCAATGTCGGGTTGTATGTCAGTCATCCGTTCATGCCCAAGGTGACCGGCAAGGACGTGAGCATCGCGCTGAGCCGCCGCATCACGCGGCCGGACGGCAGCTTTGGCGGCGTAGTGGTCGGCACGATGCGACTCACGTATTTCAGGCGCCTGTTCGCCGGCATGAATCTTGGCCCGAGTGGCTCGATGGCGCTGATGTTGAACGACGGTACGATGCTGATGCGGCGCCCCTATGATCCCAATATTATCGGCCGAAGCCTGGTTGGCACCGCGAACTATTCGCGCTTCCTCAAGGAGCCGAGCGGCGATTTCTTCGGCACGGCGGCAATCGACGGTGTCGAGCGCTGGTACGCGTTCCGCCATATCGATATGTACCCGCTGATCCTCGACGTGGCGCTCTCCACCCACGACATCTACGTGGAGTGGCGGCGGCGCGCGTGGATCATCGGTACGCTCATTGCGGCGCTCGACGTGGCGATCATCGCGCTCGCCATCCTGTTCTCGCAACAACTGCGGCGGCGGCGCGCGGCCGAAGAAGAGTTGCGCGAACTGGCGCGTACCGACGGGCTGACCGGTCTGAATAATCGCCGCTGTTTCGAGGAACACGCGGACGAGGAGTGGCGGCGCGCGCAACGCAATGGCAGGCCGTTGTCCATGCTGCTGATCGATGTCGACAGTTTCAAGGGCTTCAACGATCTATACGGCCACTCGGCCGGCGATGACGCGCTTATTGCCGTAGCGCGCTGCATCGGGCAGAACGTGCGGCGCCCGGGCGACACTGCGGCGCGCTACGGCGGTGAAGAGTTCGCCGTGCTGCTGCCGGATACGGACGAAGCCGCAGCGGCGCGTATCGCCGAGAAAATCCGCGCCGCGGTTCAGGCGCTCGAGCTTCGCCATGTCGCGAGTTCGCACCATGTGCTGACCATCAGCGTCGGCATTGCGTGTACCAGCAGTGAGGTATTCACGACGAGCCGCGCGCTCGTCAACGCCGCGGACGAAGCCCTCTACGAGGCCAAGGACGCTGGCCGCAACCGCGTGCTGTGCTATCCGGTTCCGGCGCGGGCGGATCGGCGCAGCGACGTGATGTCGCCGGCACGATGAGGCCGCGACATTTCATCGGCATGCCGGTCGGTGTAGCGCGTCCAGTGCGGGCGGCGGCACCCCTGGGCGGATAACGCATCCCGTAGCGCACGCGCGACTCGATAAATTTCACCCGGGTAAATTATTGCGTTTAATTTATACCCGGGTATAATTCGACAAATTCATTTTCCTGGAGTTTGTCATGACCCCCCATCCTGCTACCTGCATCGCCTTCGAGGGGCACCGCCGTATTGCGTCGGGCACACTTGCCGAGGTGGCGCTTGCTGTGCGAGAGGTGCTGGCGCGTGGCGAACGGGCGCCTGTGCTGATTTTCGACACGGTCACGAGTCGTCCGGTCGAGTTTGATTTGCGTGGCACGCCTGACGAGATTCTTGCCCGGCTGGTAAGCCAGGCGCCCGTCGGGCAGCCCGCACCAATCGCCGACGCGGGAGAAGACGACACTCCGCGTGGCCGTGGCCGGCCCAAGCTTGGTGTGGTGGCGAGGGAGGTCACGCTGCTGCCGCGTCATTGGGACTGGCTCAACGGGCAATCGGGGGGCGCTTCGGTCGCACTGCGCAAACTCGTTGAAGCGGCGCGGCTGGCGGGCGAGGACAAGGACCGCAAACGTGCGGCGCAAGAATCGGTGTATCGCTTCATGACCGCGCTCGCCGGCAATCTGCCTGCTTACGAAGATGCCACGCGCGCGCTCTATGCCGACGATCAGGTGCGTTTTGACGATATCGTCGCCGCGTGGCCAGAGGATGTGCGTGACCACACGCTCTGTCTTGCCGCTGATGCATTCGTCAGGCATCCGTAGATTCGAACGTGCACTGATGGGTGCATGGCTAACGACACCTGTAGACGAAATGCGGACAAAAAAAAACCGCTCACGCCGGGGAGCGTGAGCGGAAAGTCGGAGAGTTACAACAACATCGCGTGCGCTCATGGGGGCGAACGCAGCAAAGAAAGTCTAAGGGTTGAACCGCCTCCCATATATCAGACAAATCCCAATCGCGGGCTTGCTGCGCGACGCGCATGGCGTAGCGATCCGGCCCCGCGCGTCGACCTTTCCTTACATCATCCTGTCCCGGTTATTCCCGCCATTTATCGTGTCAAGTCTCTGTCATGGACGCCGTAAAAAGAGGTGACAGCGTCGCCACGTATGCGGAAAAACGCGAAATGTTTCGCGGTGGCACGAAGGCGCGAATGTCCCCCAAGGGCTTATGAAGGATGGTGAGATGAAGTGGTTCGACCGCATGACCGTATTCAGGAAACTGCTGTTGGCATTTGCCGTGGTGATCGGGTTTTGTCTTGTGATCGGCGGGACTTCGCTGAAGACGCTGTCGTCGATGCATGACATTACCAACGCCATCTGCGACGAGCATATGAATGGCCTCTACTGGATGGAAGAGGCGAACCGCCACAAGATCGATTCCGATCTTGCCGCCGCGAATCTCGGCTATGCAGCCGACGACGCCGGTCGTCAAAAGTTGAAGCAAGGCATCGTTGCATCGCTCAAAGAGATGCATGCGGCCTATGACCAGTATCGCCCTACGATCGCGACCAGCAAGGGCCAGGAAATGTTCGACGACGTGTTGCGCAAGTCGGCCGTCTGGGAAGGCATCGTGCATCAGCAGATCGGGCTTGAACCGATTCCGGCCGGCGTCGACAACGACGAACTCGTGCGTCGCGCGATCGCGTCGAGCGAGGCGCTGCGCGATCGCATTACAACGCTGATCGACTACCGCCGTCAGCAAGCCACCGACGCTCAACAGGAGGCGAGTGCGGACTATCGGCACATGCGCATCGTGATGCTCGCGCTGGTGCTGAGCGCGATCGCGGCAGGCGCCGTGCTCGCGATGGTGATCGCGCGGCGACTCGCGCGTCAACTCGGCGGCGAACCCCATTACGCGATGCACATCGCCAATCGCATCGCCGATGGCGACCTGAGCGTGCGCGTCGACACGCGTGCGGGCGACACCGACAGCATGCTGTTCGCACTGCGCAACATGCGTGAGCGGCTGGCGGGCATCGTCTCGGGTATCAGCGAATCGAGCGAGTCGATCCTTATGGCCTCGGGCGAAATCGCGCAGGGCAACACCGACCTGTCGCAACGCACCGAAGAGCAAGCGGCCGCCTTGCAGCAAACCGCGTCGAGCATGCAGGAATTGACGTCGACAGTGAAGATGAATGCCGAGAACGCGCAGCAGGCGGGGGGCGTCGCGCATGGCGCGTCGGAGGTGGCGGCGCGCGGCAGCAGCCTGGTCGGCGACGTGGTCGAAACGATGCGCGAGCTGGCGGCGGGTTCGAAGCGCATGACCGACATCATCGCGGTGATCGAAGGCATCGCGTTCCAGACCAATATTCTCGCGCTGAACGCTGCGGTCGAAGCGGCGCGCGCCGGCGAACAGGGCCGTGGTTTTGCGGTGGTGGCGGGCGAAGTGCGGTCATTGGCGCAACGCAGCGCGGTGTCGGCCAAGGAGATCAAGGAGCTGATCGAAAGCTCGACGGCGCGCGTAGGCAGCGGCGCCGAACTGGCCGAGCGGGCCGGTCGAACGATGGCCGAAGTCACGCATGCGGTGCAGCGCGTGACTGACATCATGGGCGAGATTTCATCGGCGTCGCAGGAGCAGAGTACCGGCATCGAGGAAGTGAATCGCGCCGTTGCGCAAATGGACGACGTAACCCAGCAGAACGCTGCGCTGGTCGAACAGGCGGCGGCCGCTGCGGCGTCGATGGCGGATCAGGCGAGGCAGTTGCAGGCGGCGGTCACGGTGTTCTCGCTCGACGCGCGGCACGGCTGATTCACGTGATGATTCTCTGAGGCGAGGTCTTCACGCTGTGCCCTCACGCGATCGTGGCGTTCGTCATGCGCTTGTGCGCGCCGGAGCGGCCTATTTTGCCGCCCTTGCCAGGCCTGGTCGCTCTCCGTACACTCGCGCGTAATTCACCGACGGCGCATATCCCGGCGCCGTCCACCATAACGCCGATAGAGGAGAACCCCCGCCATGGCCGATTCTTACTTCCCACGCTGGCGTGTCCAGCCGAACGCGGCCGAGGGCCGCATTGTCGGCACTGACGAGCGGCTCGCGTGGCCGCAGATGTTGGCGATGGGCATTCAGCACGTTGTCGCGATGTTCGGTTCGACCGTGCTTGCGCCGTTACTGATGGGCTTCGATCCGAATCTGTGCATCTTCATGTCGGGGATCGGCACGTTGTTGTTCTTCGTGCTGGTGGGTGGGCGCGTGCCGAGCTATCTCGGTTCGAGCTTCGCGTTCATCGGTCTGGTGATTGCCGTGACGGGGTATGGCGGGCACGGTCCGAACCTGAACATTCCGGTTGCGTTGGGCGGGATCATTGCGTGCGGTGCGGTGTACGCGGTCATTGGTTTGATCGTGTCGGCGATCGGCACGAAGTGGATTGAGACATTGATGCCGCCGGTCGTGACTGGGGCGATCGTCTGCGTGATCGGCTTGAACCTTGCGCCGATCGCGGTGCATGGCGTGAGCGGCAGCAACTTCGACTCGTGGATGGCGCTGGTGACGGTGCTGTGCGTTGGCGCGGTTGCGGTGTTTGCGCGTGGCATGCTGCAGCGATTGTTGATTCTGGTGGGATTGCTGATGGCGTATGTGATTTACGCGATCGTCACGAATGGCCTCGGCATGGGTAAGCCGATCGACTTCGCGATTGTGGCGAACGCAGCGTGGTTTGGGATGCCGCACTTTACTGCGCCGGTTTTCGACATGCGGGCGATGACTTTGCTCGCGCCGATTGCGGTGATTCTTGTTGCTGAGAATCTTGGGCACATCAAGGCGGTGAGCGCGATGACTGGGCAGAACCTCGACCGTTATGTTGGCCGCGCATTTCTCGGCGACGGACTGGCGACGATGCTGTCGGGTTTTGCCGGTGGCACTGGGGTGACGACGTACGCCGAGAATATTGGCGTGATGGCCGTGACCAGGATTTATTCGACGCTGGTGTTTGTGATTGCTGCGGTGATTGCGCTTGTGCTTGGGTTCTCGCCGAAGTTTGGCGCGGTGATCCAGACCATTCCCGGACCTGTTCTGGGCGGGGTGTCGATTGTTGTGTTTGGGTTGATTGCCGTGACCGGCGCGCGGATCTGGGTCGTCAATAAGGTGGATTTTTCCGACAATCGGAATCTGATTGTCGCGGCGGTGACGCTTGTGCTTGGGGCTGGGGATTTTTCTTTGAAGCTTGGCGGTTTTGGGTTGGGGGGGATTGGGACTGCGACGTTTGGGGCGATTATTCTTTACGCTCTTTTGAGGAGGAAACCGGCGCAGGGGCCGGTGGCTTGAAGGTTTTGGGTTTGGTTTTGGCCGTTCGGCGGGTTTGTTGTTGATCTGGATTTTTTGGCGGTGCCTTCCTGGGTTCGTGGTTTGTTCTGTTGTTGGTCTTTTTGGCCTTTCCTTGAATTGTTAGTGGTCTATTAGCGTTGCCCCTGTGCGGGGCGGCACCTACTTTTCTTTGCCTGCCGCAAAGAAAAGTAGGCAAAAGAAAGCGGCTCACACCGCCAGCTCATAAGCGGGTCCCCCGCGCAGCCACGGTAGTGGTGCATCTGGAATCCGTCGCCTCGCGCATTCGGCGTTAGTGACAAGGCCGTCATACCTCCGGCGGCGCTACGCGCGCCGATACCCAATTCCAAAAACCATCAGGTATGCAAAGCGTTGGCCAGGTTTCCCAGGCAGACCCGTCCGCGACGCACGCAGTGCGGAGTGGGAGCTGATGAGCGCCTTGTCGCTGACGCGGAGTGCGCGGGAACACGGATTCCAGATGCACCACTACCGCTACTGTGCGGGGGACCCGCTTAAAAATTAGCGGTGTGAGCCGCTTTCTTTTGCCTACTTTTCTTTGCGGCAGGCAAAGAAAAGTAGGTGCCGCCCCGCACAGGGGCAACGCTAATAGACCACTAACAAAACAAGGAAAGGCCAAAAGACCAACACCAGAACAGACCACTACAACAACAAGGCAACACCCAGAATCCAGACCAAAAACAAAACCTTCATTTCCTCCGCACAGTAAGTGCGGTCTCAGCCAGATCCACCTCCCGCATGAGCTTATTCAAAGTCTCATCATTAATCTGCTGAGAATTCCGCAGCGCAAGCAGCGCCTTCCTCTCCGCCCGCATAGCCGCCAACTTCATCCGGAACTCCAGCGCATCGGCACGGCGCGCCATCTCCCGTGGCTCCTGCTCCTCATCAAGCGTCGCAAGCCGCCGTCGATACACATCCATCACCCTCGCGGTGACATCCGCGGCATACGCGGATGCCGACTCATCGAGATCCGCGCACTGAGTATCGTGCACCTCATCGACAGCACGGATCGCCGCCTGGGCCGCCGCCGTGCGTGCCATCGCCTCCTCCGCAGCATGCGGATCCTTGCCGCGCCGCCAACCCCGCAACAACAGCGGCAACGCCACCACCGCCACCAGCAGCGATAAAAGTATCACCCCCGACGCAATGAAAATCGCCAGATCCCGCCCCGGCAGCGGCGCGCCGCCAGGCAACACCTCAGGCAAAGACAACACACCCGCCAGCGTCACCGCGCCACGTACGCCGGCCACTGTCGTCACCGTCACCGTGCGCAAGCCAGGCACGGCGTTCGCCACACCGTGTTTCGCCGCACCGCGGCTCGCGAACCAGCGCAACAGCCACACCCACACGAAGCGCATCGCGTACAGCGCCGCCGCCACCGCGGCAATGTAGCCAATCAGCAAACCCACCTGCGCGTCGCTAGTCTCGTGCGCGTCGAGCAGCGCACGGCCAAGAATGTGCGGGAACTGCAACCCCAGCAGAATGAACACCATGCCGTTGAAGACGAATTCGATCATCGTCCACGTACTGCTCGCCCGCACGCGCGACGACACCGGCCCGACATTTACTATGCTCGCGTAATTCATCATCATGCCGGCCGCGACCGCAGACAGAATGCCCGACAATTCGAAGCGCTCGGCAATCAGATACGCAGCGAACGGAATCAGCAGTGTCATCACGACGCCCGGCGCCGGATCGCCTTCTTCATTAAGACTCAGAAAGCGCGCCGATACGAAGCTGAACGCCCAGCTCACCGCCGCACCCGTCGCCAGGCCGCCCACCGCGATGATCACGAAGCTGATCGACGCGTCGCGCAACGAAAACACGCCGGTCAGCGCCGCGGCAATCGCGAACTTCAACGCGACCAGGCCCGACGCGTCGTTCATCAACGCCTCGCCTTCGAGAATATGCATCAGCCGCCCGGGAATCCTGCCCTTGCCGGCAATACCGCTGAGCGCAACGGCATCGGTCGGCGACAACACCGCAGCAAGCGCGAAGGCGACCGGCAGCGGGATCGACGGCACCAGCGCATGCACGAAGTAGCCGACGGCCAGCACCGTCATGAAAACCAGCCCGAGGGCCAGCATCAGAATCGAACGGCGCGCCATGAATAATTCGCGCTTGGGAATGCGCCATCCGTCCGCGAACAGCAGCGGCGGAATGAACAGCATCATGAAAATTTCCGGATCGAAGGTGACGTGCAGTCCAAACCTCGGCCATGCGAGCAAAGCGCCGATCGCGATCTGAACGAGTGGCAACGGCAACGCAATCGGCAGCATCCGGATAAAGATGCCGGAAGCAGAGACGGCGAGCAAAAGAATCAGTACGGTAAAGACAATATCCATCGGTCTATTTCTGAAGATATAGCGGTGCCGCCTCGGCGAACATTGGCGATGTCACCGCAACCCGGCCACAAGGCGTGCGTGAGAGATAAGACGTGAGACGCAAGACGCAAGGCCGAAGTTTAGCCCGATGATGCGACACCCCCTCGTCAACCCTGCAAGCCCCAGCGCCCTCATCCGGCCAGTCCCCGTGCGCGTCGGCGGCCGGCATCCCGTCAACGCGATGCACCTGAACGGTGCGCGTCACGCCCGCGAGCGGCGCATCGTCCCTTGCGCCGGTGCAGCCGGCTATGCAAATTTCGTTCGAATGTGCGCCAGCGTGCGCATGGAGCTTGCTTAAGGAATATCGATGACGCACATTTTGGGAATCGGTGCCGAGGTTGTTCGCTTTCGCGTCCGGACCGGCCCGGCTCTCGCATGAGAGGATTGCATGACGATCGCGCAACAGGAAAGGACGGCCGCAGCGCCGCATGGTTTCGATGTCGAGGTGACATCGGGGCTCGAACGTTTTTCGGTGCAGCATGGCGAGCTGACGCTGACCAGCGTGTTTCAACCGATTTTCAGCCTCTCGCATATGCGGGCGGTCGGCTACGAAGGCTTGCTGCGCGCGCACGACGCGCTCGACCGGCCAGTGTCGCCGCTTGACGTGTTCGGCGAGGCCGCACGTCTGGGCGACGTGCTGCAAGTCGACCGGCTCGCCCAGACGCTGCATCTGGAGAACTTCAAGGTGCTCGGCGCCGAGCGCGAATGGCTGTTCCTGAACATTCATCCCGGCGCGCTCACCGATCCGTATCTCGCCGCCGCGTTGCTGGCCAATCTCCGGCGCCTCGATCTGTCGCCGCGGCGGATCGTGCTCGAAGTGCTCGAACAGCAGGCGGAAGATCTCGAACGTCTCGTCGACGCAGTGCGTCAGTTCCGCGAGCGCGGCTTCCTGATCGCGCTCGACGATTTCGGCGCGGGTCACTCGAACGTCGAACGGATCTGGCAATTGAATCCCGATATCGTCAAGCTGGACCGCATCATGCTGTCGCACGCCGCGCATCGTGCGGATATGGCGACTATCCTGCCGGGCCTGGTGGCGCTGCTGCATGAGGCCGGCAAGCTGGTGCTGATCGAAGGCGTCGAAACGGAGCATGAAGCGCAGATGGCGCTCGCCTGCGATGCGGACTTCGTGCAGGGTTTTTTCTTCGGTCGGCCGAATCCTGGCGCGGCCGACGCGGCGCACGCCGCGACTTGCATCAGCGAAGTCACCGACCGTTATCGCGATCAGGCCGAAGCGCGCGAGCGCCGCAATGCGAGCCGTCTCACCCCGTACCTGCGGGCCTTCGAGCGCGCTGCGGAACGGCTTGCCGCCGGCGAGCCGCTCGAGGAAGTGTGCTGGAATTTCCTTGCGCTCGACCATGCCGCACGCTGTTTTCTGCTCGACGCGAAGGGCAAGCAGGCGGGCCGCAATGTCGTGTTGCGCGCCGATCGCGCGGCGCATGAAACGCGCTTTCTGCCGCTGGCCGACGCGCAAGGGGCGAACTGGCTGCGTCGGCCGTATTTCCGTGCGGCGATCAATGCGCCGGAACGCGTGCATGTGACGCGTCCGTATCTGTCGATCAATGAGGCCTTGCCATGCGTGACGCTTTCGATGGCCACGCGCGTTGGCGATCAGACCTGCGTGCTGTGCGGCGATATCGATTGGGTCGAAGAATAGCGGTTCGGATGGGGCGCTCGGGAGAACAAGCGAAGGGGTCCGGTAGTTCAGACCGAAACGGCGAGTGGCGGCAGCCGTGGTTCAGATTGGCAGGACGAGCAGCGGTTCTGCGATCATGTCGTTTTTGACGACCCTCCGCCACGTTTATGTCCGTTCTACTCGAAGTCATCGCAACGACCGTCGCCGACGCCCGGCTTGGCCTTCAGGCGGGCGCGGACCGGCTCGAACTCGTCACCGCGATGGGCGAGGGCGGTTTGACACCGAGTCTTGGCCTGATCGAAGCAGTGGTTGCCGCGTCGGCGCCCGCGCCGGTCAACGTGATAGTACGTCCGCATAGCCGCTCGTTCGTGTACGACGCCGACGACTACGCCGTCATGCTGCGCGACGTGCGTGCCGTCAAAGCGGCCGGCGCGAACGGCGTGGTGATCGGCATGCTGACGGCAGACGGTGAGATCGATCGTGAAGGCCTCGCCCGCGTAATCGATGTGGCAGATGGCCTGGCGATCACCTTCCACCGCGCGTTCGACGAAACGCGTGATCTGCAAAAAGCACTCGACGTGCTGCTCGGTTTCGATGCCGTGACGAATGTGCTGACCTCGGGCGGCAAACCTTCGGTATTGCAAGCGGAGCCCATCGTGCGTGAATTGGCGCGGCAAGCGGCCGGCTCACATTGCACGGTGCTGGCGGGCGCGGGTTTGACCATCGACGCGGTTGCCGGTTTCGTGAGCGCGACGCAAGTTCAGGCGGTTCACTTCGGTTCGGGGGTGCGCGTTGGCGGCAACGGTCTTGCGCCCGTTGATGCGGCGAAGGTCGCGCAGGTAAGAGCGCTACTGGATCAAAAGCGGAGCTGACTCGTCAGGAAGATAATCGGCGCTATGGGACGTACCGGGTAGCAAAATGATCTGGCAGGAAACGAGTGCTACGAGATGCAACGCGTCACGATCCCATCAGGCAAAAAAATGCCGCTTCGAGGTTCCACTCGAAGCGGCATTTTTCATCGTGCAGCGCGAAACAGCTACTTCGCGACAACCACCGGAATGCCGCGCAACTGACCGGCACCCTTTACCTCCTCCAACGATTTCTTCACCGACGCGCTGGTCGCCGCTTCGATCTGCAAGCGTGCCGCGAGATCGCGCTCGCCGCGCTTCACGCCCGCCAGATTTGCCAGTTTCACGTGACCGTAACCCCGCACACGCGCATGCAGATCGGCGAGCTTTGCAACGTCCTCGAGATTGTTCACGTTGAGCTTCGAGAGCGCGCGTTGCAACGTCGTTTCATAGTCGTCGGCAAGTTCGCGCTCCATCTTGCGCTCCAGCGTGCGGCCGAACGGATCGAGCATCGTGCCGCGCAAACCGCGGAATTTCGCCATCACGCCGAGCACCGGCCACATCCACTGACCGAAGGTCTTCTTGGTCGGATTGACGCCCGGTTGTGCGCGCGCGAGCGTCGGCGGCGCGAGGTTGAACTTGATGCCGAAGTCCTTGCCCGCGACACCTTCGAATTGCGCTTCCAGTGCTTCACGGAAAGCCGCATCCGTATGCAGACGCGCGACTTCGTATTCGTCCTTCACCGCAAGCAGACGGTAGAACGTCGTCGCCACAGCACGCGTCACGCGCTCGCTCTTTGCATCGACCGCGGTTTCGGCGCGACGCGCCGCGTCGACCAGCTTGCGATATCGCTGCACATAGCGCGCGCCGCCGTAGATCTGCAGACGGCCCTCGCGATGCGCGATCAGTTCGTCGAGCGTATCGACGCGTACCGCCTGCGTGGCCAGATGCCGTGCTTGCCACAGCGATTCCAGTGCCGCCGGATCTTCCGCAGCCACACGCCCAATCGAAAACGCCAGTTGGTTCATCTGCACAGCGACGTTGTTCAATTCGATCGCGCGCATCATCGCTGCGAACGACACCGGCACCAGACCGAGTTGCCAGGCATAACCGAGCATCAGAATGTTCGCGCCGATCGTGTCGCCGAGGAAACGCGTGGCGAGTGCCTGAGCGTCGCACGTCGACATGCGCTCTTCACCCGCGGCGTGGCGCATCTTGTCGATCAGGGCATCGGCATGCAGCGTCGCATCCGGATTCTGCACGAAGGTCGCGTTCGGAATGGCGTGCGTGTTGACGACGATGCGCGTGCGGCCATGACGCACCGTTTGCAAGGCATCGGCGCTCGCGCCCACCACCATGTCGCAGGCGAGCAGCACGTCGGCCTGTTGCGTGTCGATACGCACCTGATTGAGCCACTCGTCGCGTGCCGCAAAGCGCACGAACGACAGCACCGAGCCGCCCTTTTGCGCGAAGCCCATGAAGTCGAGTACCGATGCGCTCTTGCCTTCCAGGTGCGCGGCCATGCTGATCAGTGCGCCGACCGTCACGACGCCGGTGCCGCCAACGCCCGTCACCAGGATGTCGTACGGCGCGGCATCGAGATGCGTCGCGGGAATCGGCAACGCATCGACACGGGCAGCCAGCGCGGCCGGATCGAACGCGGCGCCCGCGGCTTTCTTCAGCTTGCCGCCTTCCACCGTGACGAAGCTCGGGCAGAAACCGTTCACGCAGGAATAGTCCTTATTGCACGACGATTGATCGATGCGGCGCTTGCGCCCCAGCGCGGTTTCAACCGGTTCGACCGACAGGCAGTTCGACTGCACGCCGCAATCGCCGCAGCCTTCGCAAACTTCCTCGTTGATGAAAAGACGCTTATCCGGATCGGGAAACTCGCCTTTTTTCCTGCGACGCCGTTTTTCCGCCGCACAGGTCTGGTCGTAGATCAGCACGGTTACGCCGTCGGTGTCGCGCAATTCGCGCTGCACGGTATCCATTTCGCTGCGGTGGTGGAACGTCGTGCCCTTCGGGAACTGGTCGTGATGGCCGTCGTATTTCTCCGGTTCGTCGCTGACCACGACGAAACGCGACACGCCTTCGGCTTCCACCTGACGCGCGATCTGTGGCACGGAGATGCTGCCGTCGACCGGTTGGCCGCCCGTCATCGCGACCGCATCGTTATAGAGAATCTTGTACGTGATGGTGGCTTTCGCGGCGACCGCCTGGCGGATCGCGAGAATACCGGAGTAAAAATAGGTGCCGTCGCCGAGATTCTGGAAAACGTGGCGCGTTTTCGTGAACATCGAATGCGAGGCCCAATCCACACCTTCACCGCCCATCTGAATCAGGCCGGTGGTGTCGCGCTCCATCCACGAGGCCATGAAGTGACAGCCGATCCCCGCGTGCGCGATTGAACCTTCAGGCACTTTGGTCGACGTGTTGTGCGGACAGCCGGAGCAGAAATACGGCGTACGTTTGACGCTATCCGCGGCATTCGAAAGAATTTGCGGCGCGACCAGATCGACCACACGCTCGCGACGATCGAGCGCCGGCTTGTGCTTCGCGAGCCAGTTCGCGAACACCGGCAGAATGCGCGACGGCCGCAATTCGCCGAGCGACGACAGCAGCAACGTGCCGTCCTCGGCGTTCTTGCCGACCACGATCGGCCGCGTGCCTTGCGTGCGGTTGTACAGATAGTCCTTAATCTGCTGCTCGATGACCGGACCCTTCTCTTCGATCACCAGCACTTCCGACAGGCCGGAAACGAACGCGTCGATGCGCGTCATCTCCAATGGGAACGACAAACCGACCTTGTAGATCCGCACACCGGCCGCTTCCAGATCGGCCACCGTCAGATCGAGCCGGCGCAGCGTTTCCATCAGGTCGAGGTGGGCCTTGCCGCAGGTGACGATGCCCACGTTCGCATGCGGACTCGGCGCAATCCATTTGTCGATGCTATTGGTGCGCGCAAAATGACGAACCGCGTCGAGCTTCGCGTGCATGCGCGATTCGATGGTCAGGCTCGGCAGATCGGGCCAGCGGTTATGCAGGCCGCCGGCAGGTGCGGCGAAATCCTGTGGCGGCGCCCATTCGGTTGTCAGCGCATCGAGGTCCACCGTCGAGCCGGACTCGACCGTTTCCGAGATCGCCTTGTAGCCGACCCATGCACCCGAGAAACGGGAAAGCGCCCAGCCATACAGGCCGAACTCGAGCATGTCGGCAATGTTCGACGGATTCACCACCGGCATATGCCATGCCATCAATGCGAAGTCGCTTTGATGCGGCATCGACGACGACACGCAGCCGTGGTCGTCGCCCGCCACCACCAGCACGCCGCCGTGCGGCGACGAGCCGTACGCGTTGCCGTGCTTCAGCGCGTCACCCGCGCGATCCACGCCCGGGCCTTTGCCGTACCACATCGCGAATACGCCTTCGACGGTGCGCTCCGGGTCCGATTCCACCCGCTGTGTGCCGAGCACGGCGGTGCCGCCAAGTTCTTCGTTGATCGCCGGCAAAAAGCGAATATCACTCGCCGTGAGCAGTTTCTTTGCTTTCCACAACTGCTGGTCGACCATGCCGAGCGGCGAGCCGCGATAGCCGCTGATGAAACCGGCGGTGTTCATGCCGTGCGCGCGGTCGGCGGCGCGCTGCATCAGCGCAAGTCGCACCAGCGCCTGGGTGCCGGTCAGGAAAATCCGGCCGCGCGTGGCGGTGAGGTTGTCGGACAGCTTGTAGTCAGCGAGAGTGGGCGTGCCGTCGATGGGCAGGCGAGCGGTCATGGGTGAGTCTCCATTGTCGATCGGAGTTGGCGCTTTAGCGCTTACTCCGATCCCATGCATTAATTGCGTTTTGCATCCGCGCGCCGTGGGTGGGGACCACAAAAGGTGACGCGGCGAAAGAGACTCTATTTTTTAGCGCCAATTGGAGTGAATTTTTTCTACTTGGCGACGCGTTCAACGAAACAGCGCGACGGGCCGCGCTTTTTAATGAAGTTTTGAGATGGATCTGCCACGCAACGGAAGGGTTCGGGTATGCCCTGGTGTGTCGCCCGACGGTGAAATTGGCATCGGCGCGTGCCCAGCCGGCCGTTTCGCGGCCGGCGGGCGAATACCGTTCAATGCGGCTGGCCTGCCCGTCAGTACCCAGTCCAGACGGCCAGCGCCAGGGCGCCGCCCGAGAGCAACAGCAGCACCACGAATAATGGCAGGATGAACCTGATCCACTGACCGAAGCCGACCCGCGCGGTGGCGAGGTACGCGAGCAGCATCCCCGAGGTCGGTGTGACCATGTTCGTCAAGCCGCCGCCCAACACGAAGGCGAGCACCGAGGTCTGGCCGCTGACGCCGGACAACTGCGCAATCGGTCCGATGATCGGCATGCTGACCGCGGCCTTGCCGGACACGGACGGAATGAACACGTCGAGCACCATCTGCACGGCCATCAGGCCGTTCGCTACCCACACCGCGGATTGGCCGCGCGCGAGTCGCGTGAAATGCTCGATCAGCGTGTCGAGAACTAGACTATTTTGCAGAATCAGTTCGACGGATGCCGCGAGCCCGATCAGCAGGCCGGCGAGAATCATCCCCTTCATGCCGTCGACGAAAGCATCAGCCGCGCTGCGCGAATCGAGCCTGCCCACAGCCGCCGTCACGATGCTGATGAACACGTAGAACGCGGACAACTCCACGTTGCCCCAGTGCAGTTCACGCGTGCCGATCACGAGCATGGCGGCGGCGACGGTCAGCACGATCAGCGTCGCTTTGTGGCGGCCCGACAGCCTGGCTTGCGGATGCTGATCGACGCTTTGACGGGCGACAGCCAGCCGGTAGCCGCTCAAACGCACGTGCGCCAGCAGATACAGAATGCCCAGCGTCAGGAACACAACGAACACGCCGATGCGCATCGCAATGCCGCTAAAGAGCGGCACCCCGACGATCGGCTGCGCGACGGCGAGCGACAGCGGATTGGTCACCGAGGCGATATAACCGACCTTCGCGGCAATCGCGACCAGCCCGACCGCGAACAGGTTCGACAAGCCGAGCCGCCGCGCCAGCACCATCACCATCGGAATGATCACGAGGTATTCGGAGATGAATCCCAGCAAGGTGCTGCCCAGGCCGATCAGTACCATCAGCAGCGGCGCCAGCACATACACGTTGCCCGCGGTGAGTTGCAGGAGCCGGTCGATCCCCGCGTCCACGACGCCGGTCTTGCGCATCACGCCGAACATGCCGCCGACGAACATCACCATGAAAATCAGCGGTGCGTTCTTGATGAGACCGTTGGGCACCGCGACGAAGGCCGACACCAGGCTCGCCGGCGCGGCCTGTTCGGGGGTGCTTTTGCTGACGCCGGGCGTGATCAGCGTGGCGAGGCTGTGGCTCTTCGGCACCACCTGATAGGTGCCCGGCACCACCAGCTTGTCGTGACGCTCGAAGCGGCCGGCGTCGATCAGATAGGTCATCGCCACGGCGGCGAGCACGACCCAGATCATCATCACCACCGGATGCAGCATCTTGCCGTGCGGCTTCTTTTCTTCGCTGCCGCTGCCGGGATGGCTGCCTTGCGGTTGGTCGTCGTCGGCGGTGGGTGTCGCGGGTGGAGCAAGCGTGGTCATGGATGGATTCCTGTCATGCCGGCAGCGGATTCATTTGCGGCGCGGTGTAGCCGAGTTCGGCGGAGATAGTGCGACTGCACGCTTGCAGGCGTTCGAGGTAATCGGGAATCTCGATGCGGCTAATGCGCATTTCGGGTCCCGACACACTGACTGCGGCCACCGCTTCCCCGGTGACATCCCGCACCGGCACCGAAATCGCCACCGCGCCGGCCGTCACTTCGCCCACGCTGACCGCATAGCCTTTGCGCGCGATCGCATCGAGTTCGTCGGCGAGCTTCATCAGGTCCGGCGGCTGCGGCAGCTTTTTCAGGCGCGCGAAGTATTCGGTCTTGACGGCGTCCGGCGCGAACGCGAGCAGGATCTTGCCGGACGCACCGCTGTTGAGCGCGCGCCGGTTGCCCACCGCGCCGATGGTGCGCATCTCGTGCGTGCTTTCGCAACGCGCGACGCAGACGGTTTCGAGCCCTTCGCGCACGCGCAGCACGACGTTCTCGTTGATTGCCTGGTTGAGCGCGAGCATGTGCTTTTGCGCCGAGCGCACCAGCGTGTTCTGCTGCGCGGCCGCGACGCCGATCACGAAGGCCTGCGGACCCAGCGCGTAGGTCGAGGCACGCGTGTCCAGCACCACGAAGCGATGCAATTCGAGCGTGCACAGCATGCGATAAGCGCGCGATTTGTTGATGCCGAGTTGGTTGGCGAGTTCGGTGACGCCAAGGCCTGGATGTTCGGCCACGTGGCTTAGCAGCTTGAGTGCGCTGTCGACGGAATCGACGATGTAGTTCACGGTTGTTCCTTCATTCGTTGCGTCATTGAGCCGGATAGGGCCGAGGCGCGGCAAGCTGGGCGCGGACATAGTCGGCGAGCGCGGCGGCGAAAGCGTCGAGGTTGCGCTTGAGCATGTCGAAGCTGGTGTTTTTGACGAACGCGGCTTCGTCCATGTACAGCGCGCGATTCAGTTCGATCTGGATACTGTGCCTGCGCCGCGCGGGATCGCTGACGGCGGTGAGCAGATCGCCGCCCTGATATGGCTCGTTGATCTGAACGCGATAGCCCGCGCCGCTGAAATAGTCCGCCACCCATTGTGTGAAGGCCGGGTCGGCGGTGGTGCCGCGACGGTCGCTGATAACGAAGTCGGGACGTGCCGCGCCGGCGTCGACGTTCATCTCGTTGCCGCGCGATTTCATCGAATGGCAGTCGATGTGCCACAGCGCACCGTGCTGGGCGTAAGCACGCTCGGCGGCGGCGCTGAGCGCGGCACGATAGGGCAGGTAGTACGTATCGATGCGATGCCGTACTTCGGCGATCGACAGTTTGCGGTCGTACATCGGCACGTTCGGCAGCGCGTCGCGCCGGATCAGGCCCATGCCGCGCAACGTGTACTTCTCCGGCGCGAGCGGTTCGGGCCACGGCTCGGCGAGCAGTTGCACGTCAATGTCGCTGATCGCCCGGTTCGGGTCGATATAGGCGCGCGGGAAATGTGCGCCGATCAGCACGCCGCCTTGCTCGGGCACGCCGGCCCACAGTTCGTCGACGAATGCGTCCCACGAACTGCGAATCGCGGCGGGCGGCGCGGACGTGCCGAAGTCGGCCGGCAGCGCGATGCCACTGTGCGGCGAATCGAACAGGATCGGTAGCGCAGCCGCAGTGGGTTCCGCGATAAAGAACGGCGCGTTTGCCGGCGCGGCAAAAGTGTTGCTATCGGGCGTCAAAACAAATTCCTTTCGGGTGGCCGACGCGCTTTGAAGGTCGTCGTGGCTTGAGTCAGTGGCTTGCGTGTTTTATTAAATAAAACAGCATATCAATATTTAACGACGAACCTTATTGCCGGTCAAGTCACTCGTCGAAAGCCTTGCAATCTGGGTCATCTATTTTGAAATCCCTGCTGGTCAAGGATTTGCGCGGTGTCACTCAGTAAAACCCCCAGCAGCACGTAATGCCGTCAATGCGGGCAAACCAGTATTTCTACGACACCTTGACCAAGCAATTTTGCATTTCGAATAATAAACGATACGTTGTTTTATTCAATAAAACAAAATGGTCGAGGCAAGCAGGCCATAAGCGATCGGCTTCGACATGACGGTTTCACACACTCATATCAAGGAAATGCAGATGAACAGCAAAGGTCTGGTGATGGCGCTTACAGGTACGGCGATGGGTGCGGTGCTCGCGGTGTCGGGGGGCAACGCCATGGCGCAGTCGAGCGTGACGCTGTACGGCATCGTCGACTCAGGCATCACCTACACGAGCAACCAGAAAGGCAGCACGACGTGGCAGGCGACCGGCGGCAACGAACAGGGCACACGCTGGGGCATGGTGGGCACGGAGGATCTGGGTGGCGGCACCACGGCGATCTTCAAGCTGGAGAACGGCTTCAATATCGAGACCGGCACCGCGAGCGCAAACGGCCGCATGTTCGGCCGTCAGGCGTGGGTGGGATTGTCGAACCAGCGCTGGGGGACTTTCACGATGGGCCGCCAGTACAACGCCGCACAGGATTCGCTGGCGCCGTTGCAGATTGGCGCGAGCACGTCGCTCACGCAGTACGCGCTGCACCCGTTCGACACCGACGACCTGAACAACTCGTTTCGCACCGACAACTCGGTGAAGTACGTGACGCCGAATTTCGCGGGCTTTCAGGGCAATGCGATGTACGGTTTCTCCAATGCGACCAACTTTGCGGCGAACCGCAGCTGGAGCGTCGGCGGCACCTATGCGCACGGTCCGTTGCATCTGGGTGTCGCGTATGTGGTGCTCGATAACCCGGCGCTCGATCCGACCGGTGCGATTCCGTCGGACAACTATTTCACTTTCCTGAAGGGCATCACGAAACAGCAGATCTGGGGCGCGGCCGGTACGTACGACTTCGGCAATGCGACGTTCGGGATGCTGTACACCACCTCGCTGTTCAATCTGCAAACCGGTGCGTCACAGCGCTTCAACAACTACGAAGGCAGTTTCCGTTACCGCTTCACGCCGGCCGTGATGTTCGCGATCGGCGAAACATACACGCAGGTCAATACGACGCAAAGCGCGAAGCCGAGCGTGCATTACCTGCAAACCAGCGCGGGTGTGCAGTACTACCTGTCCAAGCGCACCGATCTGTATGTGAACGCGATCTATCAGCGCTCGTCGTCGAATACGGTGGCAGCGATTGAAGGGATCAGCAATCCGTCGAGCTCGAAGATTCAGGTGGTGGGCGTGGTGGGGATTCGCCACAAGTTCTGACGGAAGCGATTCAGCCGGAGGCCGCGCGGCTTACGATGCAGGGGCTTTCGCCGCCGGCGCGGCAACAGGCGCCGGATCGAGCGGCACGACGTCGTTGAAATGCGAGTAGTCGATATGACTCACGCCATTTTCCTCATGCATGATGTCGACGTACTTGTACTGCCAGCGGATCTGCTCGCAAGACCACATGTGACGCGCCTGCATGGTCTGCGAGGTCGATTCGTCGACACCTTCAAGCGTGAGCCACAGCGATGCCTCCCGGCCTTTCAACGTTTCGGCGGTTTCGCCGAATAGCGGACTGCTTTCGTCGATGACGTGCATCAGGCTCCAGCCCAGTTTGAACACCGGGTGCTGATTGCGCACCAGCGTCAGGTCGTAGAGCTTGCGCAAGGTAAAGCCTTCGACGGTGGTTTCCAGCCGCAAGAGGCGCAGGTTCGCCCGCGCCTCGGCAATCACGTTCTGACGCGCGTTGGCGGCGCGCACCACCAGCGTCATGCGGCCCTCGAGCGGCCGCACGATCGCGTAGCGGGCGAACATGATCTTGGCGTGCGGGCGTGAAAAGCGCGCGAAGATCAGCCCTGTCGCCAACGCGATACTGGACATGCCGACAAAGATCTCCAGGGTCGCGATCCAATGCGCGTAGACAGTCTGCGGATGCATGTCGCCGTAACCGACCGTGGCGAGCGTTTCGACGCTGAAGAAAAACGCGCCGCCGAAACCCGCTGGGAACTGATTGGCGATCGGCGCCGTGCCGAGCATGTAAAGCGACGCGAACACGGTATTGAGCAGCAGGAACAAAACCGCGAGCGAGACAAAGAACGTCGGCCAGCGCACGACCAGTGCGCGGTGGTAGAGATCCTGCCAGAGCGGCGTGGGCATGCCGTGCGTGACCACGACGCGATCGTCCAGGCGCATTTCCCGGCTGCCGCGCGCGCGACGTCTCGGCGCAGGCGTTTCGTCGTCGCCGATGCTGGAAAGACGGTCGGGTGAGTCAGTCGCCATCGCGTGCTCGTGAAGATGGAAAACGCGCAAAGCGTAGCACGCCGGTTAGCGCGCGGAGGGGGATTTTCAGCGCGCTGCAGGGGCGGTGGAGGTGGCGCTGCCCGGCGCTCGACGCGCCTGCGGCAAATGACTCTACGGAAAGGCTCGCGGTTTCGGAATGCCGGCGCCGTGTTCGATGTCGTCGACGGCTTGCTGATGCGCTGCGGCGATGGCTTCGGTTTGATCCGCGTAGCCGTTGTCGCCGCCCACGGTGGTCCACGACTTGACGGCTTTCTCGCGATGCCGGATTTCGTATTCCGCATCCCAGCGCGCACCGCTGAGTTCGAGAGGGCGGACGTGAATCGAGTACACGCCGTAGAGGAAGAGCTGTTCAGCCATGTTCGCCTCCAGCCGGTTGATTCGCAAAAGGCGCCGTGCGATGGGCGCGGCGCCGGGTTGCCTAGAGTTCGATCTCCCCGAGGATGCGGTGGGCGAGGGCTTTGGCTTCCTCCAGCGCTTCCTCCGGCGTGGACGACGTGGCCTCGACCTCGTAGACCGTGGTTTCCTGGTCGGCGCTGGCTTCGCCTTCGTCGCGGGAAAGGGTGACGAGGCCCTGCCACGTGTCGCTTTGTACTTCTCTTATCGACGCGGTGGCCGTGTAGATGCCTTTGGTGTAGGTGATGTCCTCCATGGCAACGCTCCTTGTTCCAAAGGGGTGGTTTTTTTCATCCTAGCACGATGATCGCGGTTCGGTTTATCGCGCGCACGGCGCTCGATTTTTTGCAGCCGGTGTCTACCATTGCATTCGCCGACGCTCTTTCCATCGAACTTACAGCCGCACTTATCGCCGCACTTACCGCCGCATCTGCAACCCTACGCGCCTTACAAGGCAAAAAAGCTACAGCAGCGCCACCACCTCGTCCAATGAAGGCGCATGCGCGCCGGCGTGGCGGCAAGCGGCGGCGCCCGCTGCCAACGAAAAGGCAAGATGCTCCGGCCATGCCCGCTGCGGCGCGGTCATCAGGCTGAACAGCAGCCCACCAATCGACGCGTCCCCGGCGCCCACGGTATCGACCACTTCGACCCGAGGCGGCCGGGCTTCCACCACTGTGGCGCCGTCGATCAACATGGACGTCTCCGGTCCACGTGTCACCAGCACGGTAGCGGCGGGATTCATGGCCCGCAACTGCGCAAGCGCGCCGGCCTCGTCGTCCGTCTTGAACAGCATCCGCAAATCCTCGTCCGACACCTTGATCAGGTCGGCCAGCGCGGCCATTTTCCGCAATGTGGGCTCGTAGCCGTGTTCCATCAGGTTCCGATAATTCGGATCGAAACTGATCTTCACGCCGCGCGAACGCAACTCGGCGGCCAGTGCGGCCAGCGTATCGCCGAGCGGCTGACGCACGAGGCTGATGCAACCAAAATGCGCCCACTTCACCTGCTCCATCCAGCCGGCCGGCAGGCGCGCCGGATCGAAGGCCAGGTCGGCGCCGTTCTCGCCCATGAAAAAATACGCCGGCGGATGCGTCTGGTGGACGATCGCCAGCAGAGGCGGCCGTTCCACGCGCTGCATGAAGCGCATGTCGAGCCCTGCGGCAATGCTCGCGTTCCACAGGTCGTCCGAGAAGTTATCGACGCCCAGCGAGCCGGCGCTCGCCGTCGGCAAACCGAGCCGCGCCACGCAGCGCGCGACGTTCCAGCCCGCGCCGCCCGGGCGCGAGAGCCATTGCGAGGCGCCGGTCCGCACGAGGTCGGTGAGGATGTCGCCGGCGGAGACGAAGAGGGGGAAGTCAGTGTTCGCGTTCAGGTTGCTCATTGTGCTTACTCCGCGGATTCGGACCCAGCGGCCGCGCCGTCAGGCAGTGCATGCGCCAGCACCTCATAGCACGCGCCCATCGTGTGATAGTCGGTCTTGCCGGCGGGACTCTTTTCGTCGCTGTACTTACGGTTGTCGCAGGTGAGGATGCGGTACCACGCGCCATACTTGTGATCGACGAAATGCGCCCAGCTGTAGCGCCAGATCTCGTCGTACCAGTCCCAGAAACGCTCGTTGCCGGTACGCTTGCCGAGCAGCGCCGCCGTGGCGAATGTCTCCGCCTGAACCCAGAAATACTTGTCGTGATCGCACACGGTGCCGTCCGGGCCGAAGCCGTAATAGAGGCCGCCGTGATCTTCGTCCCAGGCATGCGTCATGGCCGCGTCGAATAACTCGACGGCGCGCGGCAGAAGCCACGGCAACGGACGATAGCGCTCCAGAATCAGCAGCAGCTTGGCCCACTCGGTCTGATGCCCGGGCTGAAAGCCCCACGGACGGAAGATGTTCGAGCTGTCTTCCTCGTTGTAATGCCAATCGACCGACCAGTCCGCGTGAAAGTGCTCCCACACGAGACCTTGCGAGAGCTTCGCCTGACGCAGGGTGATGTTCGACGCCACCCGTTCCGCGCGATCCAGATAGACCAGATGCCCGGTCGCCTCGTGCGCGGCCAGCAGCGCTTCGGTGGTGTGCATATTCGCGTTCTGGCCGCGGTACGAACTGACGCGCCAGTCGGCTGTCGCCTCGTCGGCGTAGAGGCCGGCGGCGGCGTCCCAGAAGCGGTGTTCCATCAACTCGAAGGTCGCGCCGATCATCGGTTTCGCTTCCTCGATGCCGGCCATCGCCGCATGCGAGTACGCGAGCAGCACGAACGCGAGGCCGTAGCAGTGGCGCGTTGCGTCGAGCGTGTGTTTCCTGCCGTCGCGCCATTCGAGTTCCCAGTCGTAGCCCTGGTGTTGCGCGTCCCAATGCGCTTCGCGCAGGAAGCGCAAACCGTGGCGCGCGTACTCGAGATGCTGCGGATCGCCGAACTGGCGATAGGCCATCGCATAGTTGAAGACGAAGCGGCACGTGCTCACCAGGTGCCGCGTGGTCCTGTCGTAGACGGAGCCGTCGTCGCGGAAAAAATGGAAGAAGCCGCCGCTCGGATCGAGCACGTTCGGCGCGTAGAACTTCAGCGTGTCCTGCACGTGCGAGAGCAGGAAGTCGCGGTTGCGGAAGCTCTCGACGAGCGGCGCGGCGGCGCCGTTGGCGGAGTGAGGCAGATCGGATTGCGTCATGGCGTTTTTACCAAAGTACTGGCACGGGCAACGAGATGGACGGGCAAGTGGACTTCGAGTTCAAGGGGGGCATCTTCAAGCAGCAACTCGACGCCGCGCCGCCCAAGCGCTTCCTTGTCGACCGAAATGGTCGACAGCGGCGGCGTGGCATGCGCGGCGGCGGGAATGTCGTCGAAGCCGATGATCGCGATGTCCTCGGGGACGCGCAGGCCGCGCACGAGGCACGTGCGCAGCGCGGCGAGCGCAGCGGCGTCGTTGTAGGCGAACACGGCATCGGGCCGCGGGCCGGGCGCGTCGAGCAGCTGGTGCATCGCGCGCGCCGCGCCGCTGGCGGGATCGAGGCCGGCGTCGATCGTGACTTCAAGCGAAGGGTCGAACAGCAGGCCCGCTTCGAAAAACGCTCGCCTGTAACCGAGCGCGCGCTGGGCAATGCTGAAGTGTGCGAGCGAGCCGCCGATGAACGCGACGCGCTTGCGCTGCTGTTCGAACAGATGCCGCATGGCGAGCGTGGCGCCCCCGGCGTTGTCGAGATTCACCGAGCGCAGGCCGGGCGCCCACAGGTCGATCAGCACGAGCGGACGCTGCATGGCCACCAGCGTGGTTAGCGTTTCAGGCTCGACGAAACCGGCGATCGCCACCGCGTCCGGCGCATGCAGGCGCATCTGCTGGATCACGTCTTCAGTCGGACCGGCGGTCAGCACGGACGGGACAATGCCGCGTTCGCGGCACGCATCCTCAACGCCATGCAGCACGTGCGAAAAGAACGGGCTGACGGCGAAGTTGTTGTGCTGACGATGCAGCAAAAAAGTCAGACGGCGGATACGGGGACGCAACTGGGCGGCGTCGTAGCCGAGCTGCCGTGCCGCTTCGATCACGCGTTCGCGAGTGGCCTCGGACAGGCCGGGCTGATTCTTCAGGGCGCGTGAGACGGTGCCGATCGACACGCTGGCCGCGCGGGCGACGTCGCGGATGGTTGTAGCCATCGAGTGAAGCGGCCGCGGGCGGCGCGACCGTACGGTGTTTGGGTTCGGGCGATTGTATAGTAAAACATCGCTAAAACCGCCTCATAAACCGTCGATGCGCCCCCGTAAATACCCGTAGCTACGGGCGTTGGTCTGATTTATGTTGTTTAGTAAAAAAACTAAACAACGCGTCAATCCCGGTGTTGACGCGTCCGCGCACTCAGTCGAAAGACATCGCCGCTACGTCGGCCTGTCCGCGCAGCAGGGCCACACTCTCATCCGCCTCGATCAGCACGAAACCGCTCGCCTCGTGCTTCGCGCGCCGCTTCGCCAGCGCCGCGACGGACGCAATTTCTTCGCTGCTATACAACGACGGGCCGCCGTCCGACTCGACGCGCACGCAGCCGATCGCCATTGTCACGAAGCCAAAGAAGGTCGGATTGCCGCGCCGGTCTTCACCGTGGATGCCGCCGGCGAGCCGGTCGGCGGGCGCGTAAAAGCGCTGGGCGCCTTCGTTGAACAGGTGAATCGCGCGCAGTACGCGGTCCTTCCAGTCCTCGCTCTGGAACAGGATCAGGAAGTCGTCGCCGCCGACGTGGCCGAGGAAATCGCGGGTCGGGTCGCACACGTCGGCGAGTACGGCGGCCGCGAATTTCAGCACTTCATCGCCTTGCCAGTAACCGTACTGATCGTTGAAGGGCTTGAAGTGGTTCAGATCGACATAGCAGGCGTAGAAACCGGCATCGTTGCCGAGCAGGCGGGCGATGTGCGAGCTGATCGGGATGTTGCCCGGCAGGAAGGTCAGCGGGTTCGCGTAGCGCGCGGCTTCGATGCGCACCTCGGTCACCGCGCGCACCAGATTCTCACCGGTGCCGAGACCGGCGTATTTGCCGTGTTTGTCGGTGATGACGAAGCCGTCGGCGAGGTAACGCTGGTCGTCGCTGGCAAGCAGCTTGGCCATTTGCTCGACGGTCATCGATTGTTCGATGATCACCGGCGATGCGTTCGCGAACTGCAGGCAGGGCCGCTTGCCAAACAGCTCGCGGTGGTACGGCAGCGCGTAGCGGTCCATGAAACTGCGGCGGTTGATAAGCGCGACCGGTTCGTCGTTCTCGACCACCGCCACCGCGTGCAGATCGGGCAGACGGTTGAATAGCTCGAGCACGTCGTTGTTGGTGGCGTGACGCGGTAAGGCGGGCGCATGCACCATCATCTTTGCCGACGCCATGCCGCCCGACGGCGATGCGCTGCTCACCGTGCGCGTCGTTTCCGGGAACACGGCGATGTGGCCGGAGAGCAGCGCGTCTCGGGCGTCGTCAGTGACGCTGCGGGACGGCTGCGCATGGGGGCGGCCGAAGAAAAAGCCTTGGCCGCAACCGATCCCCATGTCACGCACCACGATCAGATCCGCTTCGTCCTCGATGCCTTCGGCCACGAGCCGTGCGCCGCTCGCGTTGGCGAAGTGCTGCATGGCGCGCACGGCTTCGAACTTGAGCGAATCGCTGGAGATGCCGTGAATGAAGAATCGGTCGATCTTCACGACGTCCGGTTGCAGGCGCACCCACAGATTCATGCTGGCGTTCGCGGTGCCGTAATCGTCGAGTGCGAATTGCGCGCCCTCGGTGCGCAGCGCCGAGATCACCGGCACAAAGCTGGCGACGTCCAGAATCGTGCTCTGCTCGGTCAGCTCGATCACGATCCGGTGCGGATCGACGCCGCGATGGCGCAGCAGCGCGAGCGTGTCGTCGCGTGCTTCGGCCAGCCGGCGGATCGCGCCCGCGCTGAAATTGAGAAACAGCTTGCCGTCGACATCGAGCTTCGCGAACGCGTCGATGCAGGTGCGTGCGGCGGCTTGCTCGAGCTCGAGCGTGCAGCCCTCGGCGAGCGCCTGCGAAAAAAGTGCGAACGGCGCTTCGAGCGAGGTGCCGGACGGCCCGCGAATCAGACCTTCGTAGCCGAGGATCGCGCCGCCGTCGAAATCGATGATCGGCTGGAATACGGCGGACAGATCACGCCGGGCGATCAACTCCTCGATGCGCGGCGTAGCGGATCGGGAGGGCGAACGAGGTTGCATGGCAGTTAGGCGTAGCGATCGACCTATGACTTATCGACCTATCCGGCATGGAATTAAGTGAACTTTTAGTGAAGCGTTGCACCGGCGTGGTGCGCCGGCCAGTTTCGGCAGCGGGCTCGCTGCCGTCTGGTTTTGCCGCAGCCAGGACTTTGCCTATGCCGTCCGGCTGAGGCGACAGCGGCGGCGTTTGAGCGTGAAATAACAAAAAAGCCGCACAAGGCGGCTTTCTTCAAATGACGCTCAGGGAGGGCGCTTATGAATGTCCTGTTTGCATTGCGCGCGTATTCAACGGCGCGCGACGGCGGCGGCGGCCCGCTCGCGCGAGGCGGCGCGGGTTTCACTGCTCATGTCGCGAGCCCCCCAGCGCTGCGCGAGCGCGGCGCACACCATCAACTGGATCTGGTGGAACAGCATCAGCGGCAACACCACGGCACCCACCGCATGCGCGGCGAAAATCACTTTGGCCATCGGCACCCCGGCAGCGAGGCTTTTCTTCGAACCGCAGAAGATGATCGTGATCTGGTCGGCGCGGTCGAATCCGAGCCGCTTGCTGACCACGATCGTCACGGCCAGCGCGAGGGCGAGCAGCACGATGCTGATCAACACCAGTCCGCCGAGCGCGGACAACGGGATCTGGTGCCACAGGCCTTCGTTCACGGCCTCGCTGAATGCTCCGTACACCACCAGCAGGATCGAGCCCTGGTCGACGAACTTCAGCACGCCGCGGTGGCGCTCGATCCACTTGCCGATCAGCGGGCGCAGCAGTTGTCCGGCCACGAACGGCACCAGCAATTGCAGAACGATGTTGCCTACCGTATGCCACGGCGAGGCGCCGCCGCTTGCCGCCTGATTGGTGACAACGAGGCTGACGAGCGCGGGCGTGATGAAGATGCCCAGCAGGCTCGAGGCCGACGCGCTGCATACGGCGGCCGGTACGTTGCCTTTGGCAATCGAGGTGAACGCGATAGACGACTGAACCGTCGACGGCAGCGTGCAGAGGAAGAGGACCCCCGCATAGAGCGCCGGCGTGACAAGTGGCGAAAGGAGCGGCTTAAGCGCGAGACCGAGCAGCGGGAACAGCGCGAACGTGCTGAGCAGTACGACCAGATGCAGGCGCCAATGCGTCGCGCCCGCTACGATCGCCTCGCGTGAGAGCTTGGCGCCGTGCAGGAAAAACAGCAGGCCGACTGCAACATTCGTCACCCAGTTGAACCCGACAGCGGCCTGCCCGTGGACCGGCAGGAGGCTGGCGAGGATCACGGTGCTTACAAGGCACAGGGTGAAATTGTCGGGAAGCAGTTTCGGGCGAGCCATGGCGGAATCTCGATTCGGTGATGCGAAAAGCGGGCGCGCGGATGCGCCCGACTCAAGCTATGAAAAACGCCTATTGTTGCTAAAAACCGATTAAATATGCAAATTCATTTGCCGAATCGATTAATGAGCGTTGCGCATTAGAACGCGGGATCGGTGCGCCTCAGTCCATGCTCACGGTCAGTTGCAGTATTGGCGAGCGCATCGGTTTGGTCCACTGCCGTTTTGACAATCCGGCGAGAAATCCGCGGGGGATTCGTCATGCGAAAGCACCTTCGGCGGATCTCGGGACAGCCGTTTCAGCAAGCTGTTTCAATGCTTTCGCGCAAGGGCTCTGTCGCGGAAAAACGTCGCAGTAACAAGGTGTTACAACAGCCGTCGAGGCCTAACACTTTTTGGCTCGACACCCTTTGCCGGCAACCATAAATTACTGATCAAAGGCCATCGGGATGCCCCGCGCCGCAGCAGACATGCAGCGCTTGCGCCGATCCCAGAACAGGTCCATCGCAGCTCGAACGATGGGCTTCAGGCAGGTCTTCGGGCATGTGAGTCACTTGGTGGACGGGTTGTCGAGAACGAAGCACTGGGCATTGGGCGTGGTTATCACCGCGTTGTGCTCGTTCGCCTACGCAAAAGTGCCGGGCATGCCGCACGGCGGCGGTGGTTCGCATGCGGTGTTTAGCCACGCAATGCGAGGCGATGCGCACAACGGGAGCTACTACCATGGCGCCGCCAATGTCAGGCAGCCTCGCACCAGCGTGGCCGACAATAACGCCCGCTTGCCACGTGGCCGCGCGAACTTCGCCGGCAGCTACGGTAACGGCTTTGGCGCCTACAACCCGGGTATGCGCCGTGTGGCCGGCCCGGGTGGATACCCCAACGACGGCCGCGGCGGTGTGCAGTACGCCGACGCTATCACACCGGTCAGCGCCGAATCGCGCGGGGTGCCGCGGCCGCCGCCTAACGCGCCGATTCGCACCGGTTCGATTCGCGCCGACGTCGCCCGGTATAACGAAGAGCGCGGCGCCGCGCGCGCTATGCAGCGTCCGGGGGATGACCCACGTCAGCAGGAAGGTCCGTACCGTAACTGATCACTGTGTGGGCGTCGGGTTCGTCGCCCGCGCTTAAGGTGCTTCCACAGCGCTTTTCCTCCCACCGAACTTTCCCCGTTCCCACCGTGAAACCCGCATCTCCGGCTCTCGAACCGGCTTACTGCGGGATTACACGCCACTACTGTTCAAATCCCCCTGTCAATGTGACGTTTCGACGCCACACTTTTTTGAAAACATCCGGCAGCAAATCGCAGCCCGTTGTCAAATTCGGTCGATTTTGGCGCGGCGCGTCATCCCCCTGACATCTGGGCCGTTATCAACCGTTCAGGCTCAGTCTCAGTAACGCTTTGCGCCGAACCGCGAAGTCCGCCGCGACGCGATGAGGGCACCCGCCGCGCCGGCTTTATCAGGCTGATAAATGACAAAACTAATCAGAACGCTATACCCGCAATAACCCACGATATTTTTGTCCATAAAAATGGTCCGCAAAGATGGTCTCGCCCAGATTGACTCGATGATCGAACGGACAACAACAACGGTTCGCGCGAGCGCCCCCTTTCGCACAGCCACACCCTTTTGACAAAGACAGGAGAACCCATGAAAACAAGCATCAGCCGTGCGCTGAAGACCACCCTCAAGGCAACTGCGTGTGCCGCTCTGCTGGCCAGTGCCTCGTCTGCTTTTGCACAATCGAGCGTGCAACTCTACGGCCAGGTCGACGAGTGGGTCGGTGCGCAGAAATTCCCGGGCAACAAGACTGCGGTCCAGGTGTCCGGCGGCGGCATGTCGACGTCGTACTGGGGCCTGAAGGGGGCTGAGGATCTGGGCAACGGCTACAAGGCGATTTTCGCACTCGAAGGCTTCTTCCTCGCGCAGAACGGCCAGTACGGCCGCTTCACGGGCGACACGATGTTCTCGCGTAACGCGTACGTCGGTATCGAATCGCCGTACGGCACGGTAACGGCAGGCCGCCTGACCACGCCGCTGTTCGTGTCGACGATTCTGTTCAACCCGTTCGTCGACTCATACGTGTTCTCGCCGATCATCGCTCACACGTATCTGGGTCTCGGCACGTTCCCGACCTACACGACCGATCAGGGCGTGACGGGCGACTCGGGCTGGAGCAATGCGGTGTCGTACTCGTCGCCGAACTTCAACGGCCTGACCGCGACCGCGATGTACGCGCTCGGCAATACAGCGGGTCAGAACGGCGCGAAGAAGTGGAGCGGCCAGGTGCTGTACTTCCACGGCCCGTTCGCGGCGACCGCGGTGTACCAGTACGTGAACTTCAACAGCGTGCCGGGCGACCTCGGCAGCTTCAATACGTCGGGCGTTCCGGGTCTGAAGAGCCAGAGCGTGGCGCAAGCCGGCGTGTCGTACGACCTGAAGTTCGTGAAGTTCTACGGCCAGTACATGTACACGTACAACCAGCAGACCATCTCGAGCTGGCACGTGAATACGGGTCAGGGCGGCGTCACGGTGCCGGCCGGCCCGGGTTCGGTGATGGCGTCGTATGCCTATTCGCGCGACGGCGGCGGCCTGAACCAGACTCGCCAGACGGCATCGATTGGCTACGATTACCCGCTGTCCAAGCGCACGGATATCTACGCGGCTTATATGTACGACAAGATCAGCAGTCAGTCGAGCGGCGACACGTACGGCGTCGGCCTGCGCGCCAAGTTCTAGGCGTCCTGGTCGAGGCGGGCGGCGTCCGCGAGCGGATGCCGCGGACGCCATGCCGGTTGCCTGCTGACACGGGCACTGACACGCGACTAAACGTAACGTCACGCAGCAACACGCAATATCGCCAAAGCCCACCTTCCCAGGAAGGTGGGCTTTGGCGCTTCTGGCGTCCATTCTTCGTCTGCGCATCGGCTCGATTTGCCGCCCGGCTTTTGATAAACCCGGCAGAATGGCGTCGATTGATTCCTGAAGCGAGCGATTGAGATGGATACCCTCGTCAGCATGAAAGTGTTCCGCCACGTGGTTGAAGTCGGCAGCTTTGTCGGCGCGGCCGAACGCATGGAGATGTCGGCGGCCATGGCGAGCAAGCATGTGATGCACCTCGAACAGCAGCTCGGCGCACGTTTGCTCAACCGCACCACGCGCCGCGTTGCGCCGACCGAGGCGGGCCGCGAATACTACGAACGCCTGAGCCAGGTGCTCACCGAACTCGAAGAAGCCGAGCAGGTGGTCGGCGCGGCGAGCGTCGTGCCGCAGGGACGCTTGCGGGTGTCGTCTTTATCGGCGTTCGGCTTGAGCCACGTGATGGCCGCGGTGGCCGACTATGCCGCGCAGTATCCGCAGGTCATCGTCGACATGACTTTGTCCGACCGGGTGGTCGAACTGATCGACGAAGGCTTTGACGTGGCGATCCGGGCGTCGCCGAGCGGGCTGAAATCGTCTTCGCTGATTGCCCGGCAGATTGCGACTGCGCATCTGGTGCTGTGCGCGTCGCCCGCCTATCTGCGCCGGCACGGCACGCCAAAGACCGTTGCCGACCTGGCGCGCCACAATTATCTGCAGTACGCGGGCGTGTCCGCGCTCGAAATTGCACCCGCGACTGGCGATGCTTCGTCGCGCGTCCGATTAAGCGGCAATCTGATCGTCAACCACCTGGAGGCGCAGCGCGTGATCGTGCTGCAAGGTGCGGGAATCGCGATGCTCGGCACCGAGGTGATCGGCGACGATCTGGCGGCGGGGCGCCTCGTGCCCTTGCTGGTGGACGACGTGCCGCCGCGCGAGTTGCCGATCCATGTGGTTTATGCGAGCCGTCGGCATCTGTCGGCCAAGGTGCGCTCGTTTGTCGACTTCCTGGCCGACCGTTTTGCCAACGAATCGCTTTGGCCTTCGCTGGAGCAGATCAAGGCACTGGCGATGCGCTAGGTACGTTGCCTGGCGATGTTGGGCGGCGCCTGCGGTCGGTCGCCGCCGTCCTGCTGTTACCGCTGCTGTTACCGCACCTTACCGTGCGATGCCGAGCCGCGCTTTGGCGTCGTTATATTCCCTCGTCAAACGCTGGACCAGTTCATCGACGCTCGGTACATCGTCCATCAGGCCGACGCCCTGGCCTGCGCCCCAGATGTCTTTCCACGCCTTCGCCTTGTCGCTGCCGAAGTTCATCGCGGTCTTGTCGGATTCTGGCAACGCGTCCGGGTCCAGCCCCGCGTTCACGATACTTTCGCGGATGTAGTTGCCGTGCACGCCGGTGAACAGGTTCGTGTAGATGATGTCCGACGCCGTGGAATTGACGATCGCCTGCTTATAGCTGTCGACCGCGTGCGCCTCTTTGGTCGCGATGAAACGCGTGCCCATGTAGGCGAGGTCCGCGCCCATGGCCTGCGCGGCGAGAATCGAGCCGCCGTTGGCGATCGAGCCGGACAGCACGATCGGGCCGTCGAACATGCGCCGGACTTCGCCCACCAGTGCGAACGGAGAGGTCGTGCCCGCATGGCCGCCGGCACCCGACGCGACCAGGATCAGCCCGTCGACGCCCGCTTCCAGCGCTTTCTGCGCATGCCTAAGATTGATCACGTCGTGCAGCACGATGCCGCCGTAGCTGTGCACCGCGTCGACGATCTCACGCGCCGGTGCGCGCAGGCTGGTGATGAAGATCGGCACCTTGTGTTCGACGCACACACGCACGTCGTGCTCGAGCCGCGTATTCGACTGATGAACGATCTGGTTGACCGCGATGGGTCCGATGATCGCGTCGGGATTCGCCGCCTTGTGCTCGGCGAGTTGCGCCTGAATCTGCGTGAGCCATTCGTCGAGCAGTTCTGCCGGGCGCGCATTCAACGCGGGGAATGAACCGACGATACCGGCCTTACATTGAGCCAGCACGAGTTCGGGATAGCTGACGATGAACATCGGCGAAGCGACGACGGGCAGCGCAAGTTTTTGCAGGACGGCGGGCAATGCCATGATGCGAGTCTCCTGATAAGCGGACCGGTGCGGCACGGGGCGCCCGGCGATAATGAGTTTAGCGGCACATGGCCTCGGGTGCGTCGAGACTGACCGGCGACATGCAGCCGCCACGATCTCACCACCTGTTCACCACGGTCGCCCAAAAATTTAAGAACGATCGTTCGATTATAGGCGAAGCCGCAGTGCCCTGTGCGTTTTGAACAGTTGGAAGGAGTGTTCAGGTTCTATGCTTGCGTGGCCTATCCCACTCCGCTTGGACACATTGCGCTCCTACAATGGTTTGACTTCCAAACGACAAGAGACCTGCCATGGCCTTCGAGGATTTCGCGCCCTTTCGTGTCGCCGCGGGCGACGTCGATATTTTCGGAGTGAAGGGCGGAGCGGGGCCGCCGCTTCTGTTGTTGCACGGTCATCCTGAGTCGCATCTGATCTGGCAACGGTGCGCCGCGCAACTGGCGCAGCACTTTACCGTCGTCGCTACCGACTTGCGCGGCTACGGCGCATCGGGCAAACCGCCGAGCGACGCCGCTCACGCGCCGTATTCCAAACGCGCCATGGCGGCCGATCAGGTCGCCGTGATGCGGCACTTCGGCTTCGAACGATTCCTGGTGTGCGCGCACGATCGCGGCGCCAGGGTTGCGCACCGGATGGCGCTCGATCATGCCGACGCCGTCGAGCGTTTGATGCTGCTCGATATCGCGCCCACGCTTGCGATGTACGAAGCCACCGACCGCACTTTCGCGACGCATTACTTCCACTGGTTCTTCCTGATCCAGCCGGAACCGCTGCCGGAGACGCTGATCGGCGCGAACCCGGCGGCGTATGTCGACGCCGTGATGGGGAGCCGTCACGCCGGCCTGGCGGCGTTCGCCCCCGAAGCGCTCGACGCGTATCGCCGCGCGCTGGCACAACCCGGCGCCGTGCATGCGATGTGCGAGGACTACCGGGCCTCGGCGGGCATCGATCTCGAACTTGATCGGGCCGATATCGAGCGGGGCCACAAGATCGGTTGTCCGTTGCGCGTGCTGTGGGGCGAACAGGGCGTGATCGAGAAATGCTTCGACGCGCTCGCGGAATGGCGTCAGGTCGCGCGGGACGTGAGCGGGCGTTCGCTACCGTGCGGCCACTACATTCCTGAAGAAGCACCGGAGGAACTGGTCGCGGAAATGCTGTCGTTCTTCGAGGCGGTTGAACAGTAAGCCGCCGCGTTTCATACACCTAAGGCGGCGGCCTTTCAGTCGGCCGCGAGAGCTAAGGCAGCGCGCCTGCCTTAGCCCAGCGGCGGCAAGCGGCGCGCGATCGGTGTCGACTTGATGATCGCGGTGCTGGTCTCCGCGCGTTCGGTGACCTTCGACAGAATCTCGTCGAGCTGCTCGATCGAATGCAGATAGAGGCGGCAGATGAAACAGTCGTCGCCCGTCACTTTGTCGCATTCGACAAATTCCGGAATCCGCCGGATCACGTCTTCCACCAGATGAAGTTGTCCGGGCAAGGGCTTCACGCGCACGATGGCTTGCAACGTGAAGCCGAGCGCGCGTGGATCGATCTGCACGGTAAAGCGCTCGATCACGCCTTGCGCTTCGAGTCTTCGAACACGCTCGGCCGTGCTTGGCGCTGAAAGGCCAACCAGACGCGCCAGTTCGCTGACCGGCTGGCGAGCATCCGCGGCCAGTGCGGCGAGCAGCGCGCGGTCGGTTTCATCGAGTGTCGCGGGTGTGCCCGGAGCAAGGCGTTTAGACATGATGGCCTTCGATTATTAGGTTCCTCTGCCGGAAGACTTAAGTTTAGCCATGTATTCGGGTCGCCGGATTAATTACACTGCTTCTCATGCAGGAATCCATTCGAGGATCGAATCATGGCGTCAAACGAGATTCGCCGCGGCGCGGCGGAAATGAGCATGGCCATGCTGATGTCGGGCACCATCGGCTGGCTGGTGGTGTCGTCGCAGCAGAGCCCGTTCAATGTCGTGTTCTTTCGCTGCATCTTCGGCGGCGCGACGCTCGCGCTCGTGTGCGCGGCGCTCGGCCTGTTCAGGCGCAAGCTCTTTTCGTGGAAGATGCTCGGCCTCGCGCTGCTTGGCGGCGCGGCGATCGTCGTCAACTGGCTGTTGCTGTTCGCGGCCTATTCACGTGCGTCGATCTCGATGGCAACGGCCGTCTATAACACGCAGCCGTTCATGCTGGTCGCGCTCGGCGCGTTGGTGTTTCATGAGCGTATCAGCGCGTCGACTGTAGTCTGGCTGGTGGTCGCGTTTGTCGGTCTCGTGTTCGTGGTGAAGGTTGAGCCCGCGGTGTTGGCGGTGCCGGGTCATTACCTGGTCGGGGTTGCCTATGCCGTGGGCGCGGCGGCAATGTATGCGATTTCGTCGATCATCACGAAGCGCCTGAAGGGCACGCCGCCGCATCTGATTGCGTTGATCCAGGTATCGCTCGGCGTCGTGATGCTGGCGCCGTTCGTGCGCTTCGATGCGCTGCCGGCCAGCGGCGTGCAGTGGCTCGAATTGATCGTGCTCGGCGTCGTCAGTACGGGACTCATGTACGTACTGCTCTATGGGGCAATCCAGAAACTGCCGACCTCGATGACCGGTGCGTTGTCGTTCATCTATCCGGTGGTGGCGATCATTGTCGACCGGGTTGCATTCGGGCAGAAGCTCGCGTGGATTCAGGTGCTCGGCGCGGTGCTGATCCTGCTCGCGGCGGCCGGCGTGAATCTCGGCTGGCGGATCGTGCCGCAAAGACGCTTGTCCTCAACCTGACGCGATAACCGCTGTGCCGATGTATCAGCAGACAATCGTACGGATTCCGGAGCAAAAACACGCGGCATTGTTCGTATCGACGAACCAATGAGAGCCGGATTGCGCCACTACGGTGTTTCGTAGCAGGGGTTGTATGCGGGTTTAAAAGGCGGCGTCAAGCTTCTGTAGGGAAATCACTGATGCGGTCAAAAAACCGGCACGCGTATCATTCGTACCGACGCTGATCACGTCCGACAGAATTTCCGCCGCTCGCCATGATGGTCGAGCGGTTTTCTTTTTGTGGCGACGGTTCCGGTGTTCTGCGTGCGCGCGCGCCGCATCAGCCCTGGCGCGCGACGATACGCTCGCCGTCGATTTCCAATGGCCCGTTGCGCACGGCCAATTCCTCAACGATCGTTCGCACTAACGTGGGCCACTCGGCGCGCGGCTTGAGCATCGATGCGGCGGCGTGCATCACGGCGGCGTCGTCGAGCATTCGCAGCACGGTGTCGAAGTGCATCGCGCGAACTTCGAGCAGCTTGAACACGATCAACACCTTCAACGCATTTTTCGCGTTACGCGCCGGGTCGGCCCGTAACCACGCGACGCGCGAAAACGCCCGCTCGAGCGCCTCGTCGACGTTCGTGAAGGGTGAGCCGTGCCCTGGAATCACGAGCCGCACATCGAGCTTCGCGATGCTTTCGAGAACCGACTGTTCTTCGGCGAAACCGCTTTCACCTTCCAGTTCGGGAAAGATCACGCCAAAGCCGTTTTCCCACAGCGCGTCCGCACTGATCAGGATGCGTTCGCTCGCGCAGTACAGCATCAACGAATGCGGATCGTGGCCCGGCGCGCCGAGCACCTGCCAGTCGAGCGCGCCGAGCCGCAATGGCGCGCCGGGTGCGATCGTCCCGCTGAAGGTGAAGCGCTCGCAGCGCTGGCCCGTGGCGCGAAACGTCAGACGGGTTTCGTCCCAGTCGCGCACCGCGTCGGCTTCGGATGCGGGAATCGCGGTGCGGCACGGCCATGTCGACTGCAATAGCGCGTTGCCGCCGCAGTGATCCGAATGCAGGTGTGTGTTGACGATCAGATCGAGCGCGCGCGCACCGAGCGCCTGCTTCACCAGCGCGACGGTTTGCGGCGCGTGCGTCGCGTAGCCGGTATCGACGAGCGCGGCGCACGTGTCGTCAACCAGCAGCACGTTGTTCGACGAAAGCCAGCCGCGCTCGAAAACTCGAATCGATTCAGGCAGTGTGATCATGGTGGGCCTGTGTTCACGTTCGTTTCCGCCGACGCTTCGGGCTTCGCCATCACAAGAATGGTCGACGTGCCGATCAGCATGGTGTCGCCGCGCTGATTCACCACGCTGCCTTCGAGATGCGTCAGATCGCCGTTCAGACTCGGCTTCCAGTAAGCGTCGCGCACACGCCAGGTGATCGTCAGCGTATCGTTCGCGTGGACCGCTTTCTTCAGCTTGATATCGAACTCGAGTCCGAGCGGCTGCGCATAGGTTGAAAAATGGGTGGCCAGCAGCGCCATGAAATACGCGGTGGGTTGCGTGCCCGACGCGATCAGACCGCCGAAGCGGCTTTGCGCGGCATAAGCGTCGTCGTGATGCAGCGGGTTGAGGTCGTTGACGAGCGTGGCGAACGATTTCACCGATTCCGCCGAGAGTTCGAGCGTCGAGCTGAACGTTTCGCCAATCGTCACGATGCGAGGCGCAGCGTTCATCGCTGGGCCTTTGCCTGTCTGGCCATGAATTCCGCGTGACGTTCCTCGATCGCGTTCCAGACCGTGCGCTTCGCGTCGTCGTCGAATAACGACCAGCCGGCGATTTCGTCGATGGTGCGCAAGCAGCCTTCGCACCAGCCCGTGGTGGCGTCCATTCTGCAGACGCTGATGCAGGGTGACGGCACGGCGGCCTCGTCGTCTTCGTTGTCGATACCCGCTGTCATGGCGTCACGCCGTCTCGCGCAGCGCCACGTCGATCACCGGCGCGCCCGTTAGCGCGATCAACTCCTGCGCCGTCAGATTAAACACGGCATGCGGATGACCTGCCGCCGCCCACAGGCTGTCGAGCGCCAGCAGATCGGCATCGATCAGCGTGACGGGTTCGGTGGCATGGCCGATCGGGCACACGCCGCCGATTGCATAGCCGGTTTTCTCGCGCACGAACTTCGCATCCGCACGGCCGATCTCGCCGACTTGCGCCGCAACCTTCTTTTCGTCGACGCGATTTGCGCCGCTCGCGACTACCAGCACCGGTGCGTCGTCTTCGCGGCGGCGAAACAGAATCGACTTGGCGATCTGCGCAACCGAACAGCCGAGGCCGGCGGCAGCTTCGGCGGAGGTTTTGCCGGTTTCCGGCAGCATCACGATCCGGCCCGCGTGGCCGCGCTCGCGCAACAATTGCGCGACGCGGCGCGCGGAATCGGGCAACGCGGTAAGGTCGTCCGGTTCGAGAGAAGCGTGGTCCGTCATTGTTCTATGTCCTGATCGAGATGCGGGGTCAAACGCAGTTGGCCTGCTCGCTGCGTGCTTTGGCAAGCAGGGCCTTGCCGGCACGCGACACGTTCGGCCGGCCAATCGACGTCGAAATGAAATCGCCGATTGCGACGACTTGCGCGAGGTCGATGCCGGTTTCGATGCCGAGGCCGTTCATCAGATACAGCACGTCTTCGGTCGCGACATTGCCGGTTGCGCCCTTGGCATACGGACAGCCGCCAAGCCCTGCCACGGACGCGTGATAGATCTCGATGCCTTCCTGCAACGCGGCGTAGATGTTCGCGAGCGCTTGCCCGTAGGTGTCGTGGAAGTGACCCGACAGACGTTCGCGCGGGAACACGCGGGTGACCGCCTCGAACACTTCGCGCGTGCGCTTCGGCGTACCGACGCCGATCGTGTCCGCGATATCGATTTCGTCGCAGCCGAGCGCCGCGAAACGTTCGACCACATCGACCACCGACGCGACCGGCACCTCGCCTTGATACGGGCAACCGAGCGCGCACGACACGCTGCCGCGAATTCGCAGGCCGTGTTCCTTCGCCGCTTGCGCGACCGGTACGAATCGGTCGATGCTTTCCGCGATGCTGCAATTGATGTTCTTCTGCGAGAACGCTTCGCTGGCCGCGCCGAAGATCACGATCTCATCCGCGCGGGCGGCGAGTGCGCCTTCGAAGCCGCGCAGGTTCGGCGTCAGCACCGAATAGATCGTGCCCGCCCGGCGCTCGATGCCGGCCATTACATCGGCGCCATCGGCCATTTGCGGCACCCATTTCGGCGACACGAACGACGCAGCTTCGACGTTGCTGAAACCCGCTGCCGCCAGGCGGTTGATCAGCTCGATCTTGACAGCGGTGGGGACGAATTCCTTTTCGTTCTGCAGTCCGTCCCGCGGACCGACTTCGACGATTTTGACGCGTTGTGGCAAGGCCATGATATGTCTCCGTCCCATGCAATGAGCCCGCGCGTGGCGGTGCTCTTTCAGTTGCTCAACTGGATTCGATGGCGGTATTCAAACCCGCCCTCAGTATCCACGTTCGATATCGACCACGCCGCTCACCGTGTCGCCGCGCGTCAGCGCCACCATCTTCTGTGCGACTTGCACGACGCTCTCTTCGCGCAAGGTGAGCGCCGACATGTGCGGCGTAATCGTGATGCGCGGTTCCCGCCAGAACGGATGGTCGGGCGGCAACGGTTCTTCGCGAAACACGTCCAGCGTCGCGGCGGCGATCTGGCCGCCGGCGAGCGCTTCGAGCAGATCCTGTTCGACCAGATGCCCGCCGCGTGCGACGTTGATCAGATAGGCACCCTTCGCGAGCTTCGAGAAAGTATGCCGGTTCAGCACGTCGCCCGTATCCGGCGTATGCGGCAACAGATTCACCAGCACCTTCACGCCGTCGAGAAACGCGTCGAACTGCGCGTCGCCGGCAAAGGTCGTGATGCCGTCGATTTGCCGCGCGCTGCGGCTATACCCGCGCACCGGCATGCCGAACGCCGCGACCGCTTGCGCGACATGCGCACCGAGCACGCCAAGACCGAGCACGCCGACCGTGAAGGTGTCGCGTCGGTGCGGTTCGAGCACTTCCCAGCGGCGCTCGCTTTGCAGCGTCTGATACTCGTCGAAACGGCGCAGATAGCGCAGCACGGCATGCGTGACATATTCGGCCATCTGCGCAGCCATGCCGGTGTCTTCGAGCCGGATCAAGCGGGCGTTGCGCGGCAGCGTGCCGGGTTGCTCGTGTTCGAGCCCGAGAATCGCATCGACGCCCGCGCCGAGATTGAAGATCGCGCGCAGATCGTCGCGGCCGGCCAGCATCTCACGCGGCGGACGCCACACGACCGCGAAATCGGCGGGTGCGGTGTCACCGGGCTGCCATTCGCGCAGGTCGGCTTCCGGCAGCGCGCGGGCGAAGTCGTGAAGCCACGCGGCGGCGTCGGCATGCTGCATGTAAAAGAGGATTTTCATACGGTCCGGAGTGCGCACGCGTGCTCGACTCTGATGACGGGAAAGGCCCGGTGAAACGGCTGCACCGCCCGCCGCGCTTCAGACGACGCTTGCTGCATGGGGCCTCCTGCTTTTATGGATAGGCTTCATTCTACTTTTTCGACGCGAATCGCGCGCGTTTGCGCACGGGCGTGCGGTTTTGGCCCTGTATTCGCCCCATAAACAAAGCACAAAAACTTGGTTCGCCCTTGCGGCGTCAGGCGGGACAATCAATTCCCGGATTCCGGCAGCGAGGGACTCACATGCTTTCATGCACCAAATCGACATGGCCGCCGCGACTGGTCACCGTTCCCGGTCTGCACGGCAGCGAAGGCGCGCACTGGCAAAGCTGGCTTGAACGGCAATTCGCGCGCTCGCTGCGCGTCGAGCAGGCCGACTGGGATGCACCGGACGTCGCGCTGTGGGCAAAGTCGCTGCGCGATCTGCTCGCGCGCGAACGTGGCCCGTTCGTGCTCGCCGCGCACAGCTTCGGCTGCCTTGCTACCGCGCATGCGTTGCAGCAGGCGTCGTGTGCGAACGATGTAGTCGGCGTGCTGTTCGTCGCACCGGCTAGCCCGCAGAAATTTGCTTTCGCCGGCCCGTTCGACGCGCGACGTCTCGGCGTGCCGTCGATTCTGATCGGCAGCGAAACCGATCCTTGGATGACGCTCGCCGGCGCGCGCGATCTCGCGCAGCGTTTCGGCAGCGCCTTCGTCAATCTGGGCGACGCAGGTCATATCAACACCGCGGCGGGATTCGGGCCGTGGCCGCGTGCCAAGTATTTCGTCGACACCCTGGTGCATTGCGCGGCGCCGTTGCGCTTTCGCGAGGAGACGCTCGAGCTCGCGCAGCATGCGTTCGTTTGAGTGTCCAAACGGGCGCGAGTGAACACGTAAGCAATCCGTTAGAATCCCGCTTCACGCTGCACGTTTGTGTGGCCGCAGTTTTTCATCATCGACAGGCGGGGACAAGAAAGATGGCAGGCAACACGGGGACATCGCGCTGGCTGGCAGCCGGCATGACGGCAATCACGCTCGCGCTCGGCGGCGTGTCGACAGCATACGCGGACACGTCGCTGCTGAACGTGTCGTACGACGTGACGCGCGAGTTGTACAAGGACATCAATGCCGGCTTCATTGCGGCATATAAGCAGAAGAGCGGCGAGACCGTATCGATTCGCCAGTCGCATGGCGCATCGAGCGCGCAGGCGCTGTCGGTGCTGCAAGGACTGCAGGCCGACGTCGTGACGATGAACCAGCCGAACGACATCGACCTGCTCGCCGAAAAGGGCCAACTGGTGCCCGCCAACTGGCGCGCGCGTCTGCCGGACGACAGCGCCCCGTACACCACGACGATGGTGTTCCTCGTGCGCAAGGGCAATCCGAAGCACATCAAGGACTGGGACGACCTCGCCAAACCCGGCGTGCAAGTGGTGATCGCCAATCCGAAGACGTCCGGTAACGGCCGCTACACGTATCTGGCGGCATGGGGTTATCGCAAGCAGCACGGTGGCAGCGATGCGCAGGCGCTCGACTTCGAAAAGGCCATCTTCAGGAATGTGCCGGTGCTCGATACGGGCGGCCGCGGCGCCACCACGACCTTCACGCAACGCGGTATCGGCGACGTGCTGGTGACGTTCGAAAACGAAGTGTCGTTGATCGATACGGGTGTCGGCGCGGGCAATTTCGAGGCGGTGTATCCGTCGGTGAGCCTGCTGGCCGCGCCGCCGGTTTCGATCGTCGACAAGGTGGTCGACAAGCGCGGCACGCGCAAGGAAGCGCAGGCATATCTCGACTATCTGTGGTCGCCGGCCGCGCAGGAAATCATTGCGGAACACCATCTGCGCCCGCGTGACAAGAACGTGCTCGCGAAGCACGCGGCGGAATTCAAGCCGATCAAGACCTTCACGGTCGAAGAGATGTTCGGCAGTTGGCAGAAAGCGCAGCAAACGCATTTCTCCGACGGCGGCACGTTCGATCAGATCATCGTCGACAGGAAGTAAGCGTTATCTGGAAGCAGAAAGGCCACCTCGGAAACGAGGTGGCCTTTTTTATGGCACGTGCTTCGTAAGCCGCTTAGTTCGGTGCTGCGTGCGTGTTGTGCTCATGCGTGCAGCTATGTTCGCAACCGCTCTGATCCAGCGGCATCTGCTGCGCCGCTTCCGCGCGAATGCCCAGCCGTTCGAGCAGCTTGCGATCCGCTTCGGCCTGCGGGTTGCTGGTGGTCAGCAACTGGTCGCCGTAGAAAATCGAGTTCGCGCCGGCGAGGAAGCACATGGCCTGCAACGCTTCGTCCATCTGTTCGCGACCCGCCGACAGACGCACCATCGCGCGCGGCATCGTGATGCGTGCAATCGCAATCGTGCGGACGAACTCGAACGGATCGATCGCTTCGGTGCCGGTCAGCGGCGTGCCTTCCACCTGCACGAGGTTGTTGATCGGCACCGATTCCGGATACGGCTCCATGTTCGCCAGTTGCGCGATCAGGCCGGCGCGCTCGCGGCGCGATTCGCCCAGCCCGACAATCCCGCCGCAGCACACGTTGATGCCCGCATCGCGTACGCGTTCCAGCGTGTCGAGGCGGTCCTGATAGGTGCGCGTCGAAATGATCTGGCCGTAGAACTCCGGCGACGTATCGAGGTTGTGGTTGTAGTAGTCGAGGCCCGCTTCGCGCAGACCTTGCGCCTGATGCGTCTCCAGCATGCCGAGCGTCACGCAGGTTTCGAGACCCATCGCTTTCACGCCGCGGATCATGTCCTTGATCGGTTCGAGGTGGCGGTCCTTCGGATTGCGCCACGCCGCGCCCATGCAGAAGCGCGTCGCACCGTTTTCCTTGGCGGCCCTGGCGGCAGCCAGTACTTCATCGACCGGCATCAGCTTGTCGGCCTGCAGCCCCGTGTCGTGATGCACCGACTGCGGACAGTATGCGCAATCTTCTTCGCAGCCGCCGGTCTTGATCGACAGCAGCGTCGACAGTTGCACGGTGTTGGCGTCGAAGTGTTCGCGATGGGTTTGCTGCGCGCGGAACATCAGGTCGCTGAACGGCAGTTCGTACAGCGCGACGATGTCGGCGACACGCCATTTGGCCATCGGCTTGGCGCCTGCTGCGGCGTGGTTGGCGTTCTGGTTGGTAGCGGCCGTGTCGGCAGGCGTCGGAGCGATGTTCAGTTGCGTCATGTCGTCAATCCTCATGGATGGATGTGATGGTTTTTCAGCGCTGCGCGTGGCGCAGCGTCTGCAGGAGCCGGTTGATGTCGAGTTGATCCGCCGCGAGCTCGGGCGAAGCCGGGCTCAAATGCGGCACGATGCCGAGCAGGGGCGCGTCGTATTCGCGCGCCAGATGCTCGCGAATCGAGGCGATGTTTTCATCGGGAAACGTCATGGCCGGATCGACGCGATTCGCCACCCAGCCGGCGAGCGTCAACCCGCGCGCGGCGATCGCTTCGGCGGTGAGCAGTGCGTGGTTGATGCAGCCGAGGCGCATGCCGACCACCAGCACGACCGGCAGTTTCAGCGCGACGGCGAGATCGGCGGTGTCTTGCGTGGCGGTTAGCGGCACGCGAAAACCGCCGACGCCTTCGACCACGACGACGTCCGCCTGCTGCACAGCCTGCCGATGGCAAGCGACGATGTGGTCGAGATCGAGTGTGACGTTTTCCAGCGCGGCGGCGATATGCGGCGCCGCGGGTTCTTTCAGCAGATACGGCGTGCGAAGCGTCGGCGGCAGCAGGACGCTCGACGCGGCGTCCAGTTGATCCGCGTCTTCGTTATGCAAGACACCGTTCACTTCGAACGCGCCCGCGGCAATCGGCTTCATCGCGGCGGCTTGCAGGCCCTCGCGAACGAAACCGCGCAGGAGTGCCGCGGACACGAAGGTCTTGCCGATTTCCGTATCGGTGCCGGTGACGAAGAGCGACAGTGCGCTTTGATTCGACTTACTCATGCCGCCTTCGCTTCGAGTTGTTGCAAGCCCGCTTCGAGGCGGTCCAGATCTGCTTGGGAGTGCGCGGCGGAAAGCGAAATGCGTAGCCGCGACGTACCTACGGGCACGGTCGGCGGACGGATCGCCGGCACCCAGAGACCCGCGCGATCGAGCGTGGCCGCGATATCGAGCGTCGCGTCGTTCGCGCCGATGATCAGCGGCTGCACGGCGGTATGCGAATCGACCGGCAGCCACGGCGTGGCCTTGAGCATCGCGCGTGTGCGCTCGATCAGTTGCTGGAGATGGGCGCGCCGTGCGTCACCTTCTTCGCCGCCGATGATCCGCAGACTCGCCGATACCGCATGGGCCGCAGCAGGCACCGACGCGGTCGTGAAGATATACGGACGCGCACGCTGCACGAGCCATTCGATCACGGTCTCATGCGCGGCGACGAATGCGCCGGATACGCCCGCCGCCTTGCCGAGCGTCCCGATCGAAATCAGATTCGGCGAGCGCAACGCGGCCTGGGCGATCGCGCCGCGGCCTTGCGGGCCAAGCACGCCGAAACCGTGCGCATCGTCGACGATCAGCCATGCGCCGTGCTGCTCCGCGAGTTCGAGCAAACGGGCGAGCGGGGCGATATCGCCGTCCATGCTGAACACGGTATCGGAGACGATGACTTTGACGTCCGCATCCGACGCGTCGAGCATCGCGCTCAGAGCATCCGTGTCGCAGTGCGGATAGATCTGCACGTCGGCGCGTGACAGGCGCGCGCCGTCGATCAGCGACGCGTGATTCAGCGCATCCGAGAAGAGTGTCGTGCCGCGCCCCGCGAGCGCGGTGAGCGTCGCGAGATTCGCCATGTAGCCGGTGCTGAAGTAGAGCGCGCGTGCATTGTCGACGAAGCCGCCGGCGAACTCGGCCAGATCGTCTTCCAGTTGCGCATGGGCGCGCGAGTGGCCGCCTAGCAGATGCGAACCGCCGCTGCCTGCGCCGTAGCGTTGTGCACCTTCGGCGATGGCCGCGATCAGTTGCGGATGTGCGGCGAGGCCGAGATAGTCGTTACTGGCGAAGCCGATGATTGCGCGGCCGTCGACCGTCATGTGCGCGGCGCACGGCGTGTCGGCCGTGCGGCGACGACGACGCAGACCGCGCGCGTCGATCTCCTTGAGGCCTTCGGTGAGTGTGTCGAGCAGATGCATTAGCGGGTCTCCACGAGCGTGGCTTCGAAGGTTTCGCGTGTGCGCGCGGCGAGCAGCGCGATTTCTTCGTCGTCCAGGATGTAGGGGGGCATCAGATACACCGTCGTCGAAATAGGGCGCAGCAGCAGTTCACGCCGCAACGCGTTTTCGAAGAAACGGCGCGAGAATGTTTTGGCTTGCTGAGCATCGTCGATTGCAGCGTCGAACGCGAAGATCGTGCCGCACTGACGCAGATTGCGCACGTGCGGGTGTTCGGCTAGCGGCGCGAGCGCGGCCCTCAGCTTCGCCGATTTCTGCGCGTTGACGGCGAGTACGTTGTCGCTCGCGAACAGATCGAGCGTGGCGAGCGCCGCGCGGCACGCGAGCGGATTGCCCGTGTACGAATGCGAGTGCAGGAAACCGCGGGCGGTATCGTCGTGATAGAAGGCTTCGAAAATTTCATCGCGCGACAGCACGATCGAGAGTGGCAGATAGCCACCGCTGATGCCTTTCGACAGGCACAGGAAGTCCGGCCAGATGCCGGCCTGTTCGCATGCGAAGAAGGTGCCTGTGCGTCCGCAGCCGACTGCGATTTCATCCGCGATCAGATGCACGCCGTACTGATCGCAGAGCGCGCGCAAGCCGGCGATATACGACGGATCGTGCATGGCCATGCCGGCCGCGCATTGCACCAGCGGCTCGACGATCAGCGCGGCGATTTTCGTGGCGCGGGCTTCGAACAGCGAGCGGACCTGATCGAGTGCGTGGCGTGCGACGTCGGCTGCGCTTTCGCCTGGCTGCGCGAGGCGCGCATCGGGCGACGCGACGACGTGTGCGTTGCGGATCAGCGGATCGTAGGCGTCCTTGAAGAGTGCGACGTCGGTGACGCCGAGCGCGCCGATGGTTTCGCCGTGATAGCTGTTGGCGACGCAGACGAATTCCTGCTTGTCGGCGAAGCCGCGATTGCGCCACGAGTGGAAGCTCATCTTCAATGCGATCTCGACGGCCGATGCGCCGTCGGATGCAAAGAACGCGTGGCCGAGCGTGTTGCCGGTGAGCGCGCCGAGGCGCTCCGCGAGTTCGATGGCGGGCTCGTGTGTGCAGCCGGCGAGCATGGCGTGTTCGAGCGTATCGAGCTGATCTTTGAGGGCTGCGTTGATGCGCGGATTCGCATGCCCGAACAGGTTGACCCACCAGGAGCTGATCGCGTCCAGATAGCGGTTGTTTGCGCGGTCGTAGAGCCACGCGCCCTGGCCGCGCGCAACCGGGATGAGCGGCAGGCGTTCATGGTGCTTCATCTGGGTGCAGGGGTGCCAGACGGCACGCAGGCTGCGGGTGATCCAGTCTTCAGGAGATGCTGAGTTTTCCAAAGGGTACTCCGAGGTGCTTTTTTGCCGTTGCATGGCGGGCTTTTTTTAGGGCCTTTTCAGTCGCGCGGCGGTTTTTTCTGGCGCTGCGCGCGGCCTTGCGGTGGCGTGCGGGGTCGAGATTAGCTGTTTATTTCGCGCTGTGCACTAGGGGTTCGGGGTGGGTTTTTTGCCTGCGGCGCTGGGGTTGGGGGCTGTTCCGTGCAGGTGGTTTCTGTTTCGCTCAGAAGGTTGCCGATCGGCGGAGTTGACGACGGCAAAGTAGTGGGTCCTTGTGGGCGGGAAATGGGGTGGGTTGGCTGATCGGCGGGTTTTTGGCTGTTTGGCGGTTTGGTTGTTGGTGTGGGTTTTGGGGTTTGTTTGCTGTTTTCGTGGTTTGTTCTGGTGTTGGTCTTTTGGCCTTTCCTTGAATTGTTAGTGGTCTATTAGCGTTGCCCCTGTGCGGGGCGGCACCTACTTTTCTTTGCCTGCCGCAAAGAAAAGTAGGCAAAAGAAAGCGGCTCAAACCGCTAATTCTTAA